>Ga0114932_10001056_pt1 | contig 32433 bp, 48 predicted proteins | sample 2SBtaG_2_FD_87286 | JGI IMG/M metagenome (GOLD analysis project Ga0114932, IMG submission 87286) | Deep subsurface microbial communities from Kolumbo volcano to uncover new lineages of life (NeLLi) - 2SBTROV12_ACTIVE470 metaG | ecosystem: Environmental > Aquatic > Marine > Volcanic ...
CTTCTTGCCCTTCTTCTTCATCGCCTGCATAAATGAAACTGCTCCGGCGATAGTTCCATGATCCGTTAAGGCAGAACCCTCAAGGCCAAGCTCTTCACATCTATTCGCAATGTCAGAAGGCTTGCTAAGCCCATCCAGTATACTATAATGACTGTGTACATGTAACGGAAAAAAATTCATAAATCTCTACCAATAAAACGTTTAGCTTGTTTGTAAATGTCTTCATTATCTTCCAATAGAGGAAGTATCTCTTTCAAAAACTCTTTTGCGTTTTTCATATCTTCGCATATCTTTATAAACGCAGAGCCAGCAACAGGGTTTCCTAATGCGAGCATGTCTATCAATTCATCTAACTGTTCATCTTTTAATAAGCTTGGATAATACATCTTAACCGCCCGGATTCTGGTAATAATCAAATTGATGGCCCTCTCTAATGTCCTCCACTAAAGAGCAATCCATCCCCTTTGTTCTAATTTTATTAGCTGTGTACTCACAGATTGTCATGGGTTCTCCTGTTGAGCTGCTTATAGCACCACTAGGATGTAAAGTTTTTCCAAAATGACATATTCTACTGCATTTCCAAGACCTAATTAATCTAGGTCTTTCAGAGTTCTTTATCTCTTCAAACCTCTTCTTAATCATTCTTTTTGTGTCTTCTATATCGCTTTTATTAAATGCTAGAGTATAAGGGCCTCCGTCTTTGATAAAATATATAGTCATAATAAACTGATCAATATCTGGATACATTTTTGATAAAGCATAGTGATATATTCTTAACTGAGGGTCTGTGGTGAGTTTCTTGAAATCCTTTTCTCTTCCAGTTGCCCAGTCAAGCCTTCTTCCTGTCTTCCAGTCTATTACTTCATATACATTATCTTTGACTTTAGTTATCAGGTCAATAGTCCCCTTCATTGACAAATTACCTGAAATTTTTTGGCCGTCCGGTGTTTCGTAATCGTATTTAGCCCAGTCTTCATCTATCTCAAAATCAAAAGACCCTTCTGGAGCAACTATATCTCTCTTTCTAGGGTCAAACGCTCCATTGCAGAAAGTAATAGCATCATAACTCCACTTTACACATTCCTTGCGGTGTTTGGGAGTGAAGTGATGATCTGACTTAGAGGTGTAATGCTCATAACTCTTTTCAATAAGGTCTTCTACAAAAGCATCTGAATAAACATAATCATGATCCTTTACAGACATCTTACCAAAGTGATCATCAATATAGTGATTTTCTCCATCTTGATGCGCTAACTTAGCCTGAGCTAGACACTCCATAACTTTATGGACGATTGTGCCTTTCTCCGCTGCTACGCCAGAAGGTGATTGATGCCCCAAAACATACGTCAAGTAATAAGCATGTGGGCACATACTATATTGGTTATAAGAGCTAGATCTAAAATAAGTTATTATCATGAATTTATTTCCGTAGATACCCAACCCCAATTCATAAGTTGGTGGTAAACCTTTTCTGATGTTTCTACTGCATCAAGAGACGAATTGTCAACAACTAAGTCGAAGCCTTCATATCCATCCAATGCTGTCTCGCTGGGGTGTTGGTCTTCACCATTAGACGGGTCTCTGGTAAGCCTGATTACCTTTCCACCATTCTCTTGTACAGCCTCTACTTCATTGGGAAATCGGATATCTGTTATTATAGCTAACTCTGTTGATTCTCTCTTTATCTTCGTAATAGTAGAATCTGCCCAAACGTTTGGGTACATTTTTCTAAATAAGTCTGTGCCTACATATTGCATAACTTCTCTTGCTGTTAGACTTTTATCTTTAACCTGAGAATTAGGTGTTGGTACATCTCCCCATTTAATTTTTGTAGAAGTATTTTTTTCCTCATCTGTTCCGTAACACTGTTCTCTGGAAAGCCCTAACACCTGCATACATACAACTTCTTTAAGGATGTCTGCAAAGGAGTAGTTTTTAATGAACGGCCAAATGTTCACACTCATATACTTGTAAAACTCTTCATTCTTTATTTCTAAATCAAGTATAGCACCCTGTATATTTCCGTCTTTGTCTTCAACGGGTATTACAAGTTTTCCCTGATCGCTGATTTGAAACTCAGGAACTATTGCCAGATTCAACATCTCCATACCGTGAAGGAAACTGGAAGCTGTGTTTTTTCCGCTTTGCTTTTTACCTGATAACCCTAGTATTTTTGTCATAGATTTGTCACCTTGTCAATTATAGGTTTAATATCTTGTGTGATATCGTCTGCGTTCATGTCTCCGATATCAGATGCGGAAATCTTAGGGAAATAAACCCTGAACAATCTCTTACATCTTTCGTGTATCTTCTTTGCAGCCATTATACCTGCTTCGTCATTATCGGTCATTACAATAATCGAAGAAGCTCCTGATCTTTCTAATATTGTCATCTGTTCTTCAGATAATGCTGTACCAAATATAGCTACTGAAGTTTTGATTCCATTCTCCTCAAGTCTCCAAACATCTCCCGGACCTTCAACCAGTATAACAACTCCAGATTTTGATATATGCTTTTTAGCAAACCAGTAGTTATATAAACAGTGTTTTGTCTTAAATCCGGGTTGATGTATCCATTTTGGTTTTACGCCTTCGTGTATCGTTCTCGCTGTAAACCCAATCATCCCACTATATGATTCATCGTATATTGGAACGACAACCCTGTCTTTTGTCTTATTTGTCTTAGACAGGCCAACGTCATACTTATCTAGTATACCAAAAGAATAACCTCTGTCAAGGTAATACTTAGAAGGAACTTCAAGATGTTGCCTAATTTTTTCACGGGACAAAACGCTCTTCTGGTCAACAGCCTTCTTTTTTAAGTTTGACATCACATTAAGGTATTTACTCTTTTCTATATCGCCCGCTAGGTTTACAGACTTTAAGCCCTTTTCGTCGATTCCTAAAAAAGAACAGATCCAATCAACTGTCTTCATAAAAGAAATTTCTTGGCCTTTTATCTTCGAGAGCATAGCCTGAACAAAACCAAAGACATCAGGCTTCCAGCTTTCGTGACACCTATGAGTCCAACAGTTCCAATTCCCCGGCTGTGGATACTCTTCAGAAGGTTCTAGATATATATTAAATGCGTGCTGATTGTCTCCGTCGTGCACGGGACAGCACCCAGCAGCCATCTCACCATTTATCCTATAGTCAACTTGAAAGTACTCAAGCAACTCAGGTAGTTTTTCAGATAGTAAAGCACCTATCTTTTGTAGGTCTTCCCTCTTATAAGAACGCTTTTTCTTCTTAGAATAAGCTTGGCTCTTCTGTCTTACCTTGTTCATCATCATTATCATCACCAAATTCAACATCCAATTTATCACCTATAAGATCAGCTCCGCCATTCTCAGCCTGAGCTTTTCTTAGATTATATTTAGTTTCTTTCTCAACAACTCTTGCATACTCTCCTTGACAGAGCATGTTTATATAGTCCCCTGACGCAAGGCCTCCGCCATGTCTACATTTAAGAGGAACTATTTTTCTGTTTCCATTCTCTTCTCCATCATCGGCTATTTCTTCGTCAGACTTTGGTTTAAATATACAAAGGTTTGAAGTAAGCCACACAATTCTGTCGGAGCCAGATGCCGCCGCAGTAGTCTCTCTGTCAATACCGTCCCTGTTTAGCTGTATAAAGCTCAAGACCGGCAAGTCGTGCTTGACTGCAAAGTTATGCATTTCAGTCATCATAAACCCAAGTATCTGATATTCCTTCATGCTTGCGGATATACCGTCTGAAGACATCATCTTAAGATAGTCGTAGATAATAAGGCAAGGTTTTGTTTTTCCAGAATCTTCAATACCTACAACCTTAATGAGCCACCTTCTCATGATAGAAAGTATTTCTTCCATAGATTTTCCTGAAACATTCAGGTAGTGAAGCGGCATACTTTTTATCTCTTCTGCCGCATCTCTAACCTTCTTTGTTTTTATATCACTCTTGACATATTTACCCGACTCTACTTCGTGGATTGTAACACCAGCTTTATTAGCAATCATTCTATGCCAATGGTCTTCATTCGACATTTCTGTGTCTAAATAAAGAACTGGTATATCAAGCTCTCCGGCAACATGTAGACCAATATTTCCAGCCAACATACTTTTTCCCACACCTGTTCTAGCGCCAATTAAATTAACGGTCTTTCGTCGAAAACCTCCTCCAATCGCATAGTCGTACAGGGGATATCCGCTACTGATCCCAACTACGTCAACCGGCTCGTTTTCAATATGGTCTAGATAATCGTCTAATCCCCTGCCTATTTCTGAAGGTTCTTCATCTTCCTCCTTAGAAATATTTGTGGTGAAGTCTAGTATTCTTTTCTCTGCTATACCAAGGATGCTTCCTATTGGCTCATCACCAGTGATAGACCCTACTTCCTCAGTAGCTGTCTCTAGAGTTTTATGTAGAGAACGTGCAATCTCAAGCTTCTTAAGTTTCGCAGTCCAAGTACGAATATTTTCCTGAGAAGCATCAGTATTGATAATACCTCTGACATGACGACACTCACTGGTCTTTTCAAAGATCCAAGCACACCCTGTGTCATTCGCCGCTGAATAAAGAGACGACTCATCAAGGACGGATATTTCCTTGTCTTCAAGAAGATACTTAAAACATTTATATAAAGCCTGATTTGTTTTGTCTGTAAAGGACTCTGCACTTAGCAAGTCAGCTACATCTAGATATACATCTTGACCGAATGAATATATTCCAGCCAACACGATTCTTTCGACAGTTGGGTCTGATAGTTTATTTGTTAACGCAGCAGTCATTGCACCTATATGTCCCTAAATTTCCAACCAAACTAGATAAAACCAATTCTCTTTTATCACACCTTGAACAGGTTACGCTTATTTTATCTGGAGTCTTTCTCTTTCCTCTTTGAACTGGAGACTGAACACCAAGCTCTGGGTTTAATGAAACCTTTTCTTCAGGAGCGATACTCCCGTCATCGACAAAGTTGTTAACCCTTGAGTTAGAGTCAATAAGCTCCTTCTTAGCCCTACCCCCACTATTCCAAGAAGAAGACGGTTCTTTGCTTTTGGACGAAGATATAAACTGAGAGCTATCTGTGTTTTCAGCAGGCTGTTCTTGATCACTAACTTCTAAAGGTTGCCCTGTTAACATTTGATGAGCCTGAGATACAAAATCCCAATCATTGCTTTCAAATGCTTTCTTTAACAATTCTGGAACACTAGACATTACGACCTCCTCTTAGTTTGTTGTAGTTCAATAAGTGTTCTTGACATATAAGATACCTTTGCTGGGAGATAAGAAAGCCTGTCTATAATTCTTTGAGATTGAACCAAAACTTCATAGAGCTTCATTGTATATTCATTGTCTTTGATAGCCAACATTCTGCGGTTATCGTAAGTTGTGAATCTCCCGCCATAGTTGTCTATGTGAGAGCAAATCATAGAGTCTATATTCGTATTTGCCCAGCTTACCCTTTGCGAATATTTATTTATTTCTTTCTGTAGGGATGTTGACTGCTGAGCCAGCACATAAGCAAGCTCTCCACACTCTTCTGGGCTTAACTTGCTTAACTGTTCTCTCTTTAGATTTAAGGCGTATGATATATCTGGGTTCTGCTCAATGGAAAACCCTAAGCCTTTTTCAAACTCATCCAACACTCTTTCTAAGTCAGCAAGTTTATTGTCAATCTTGCTCAATCCTTCTTGTCCACTCATCATCTTCCTCGTCAAAGGGTAATTCAATAAATTTTATTTGGTTCATCTCGCACCACTCTTTCTTTCGGCTGTCGTTAGCTCTAGCCTTTAAGAAATTCATCTTCGTTCCGTGAAAATGTGAGTTAAACTTATAATGTTGCCTGCCATTACATTCTACCACAATTTTCTGTCTTGGCAAGTAAAAATCTGCAAATAATCCAAAAGAACCCGGAAGTGGTACTTCTTCAAGAACCCTGTCGGAAGGGAACATCCTTCTAAGTATCGCCCTAGCTCTCAAATGCAGCTTAGATCTTCTTCTGGAGTCGTCCTCCCTTGGCATATGCCCAGTGGGTGGAAATGGATAACTTCTGCCATCTAGCCCTGAAATTCTCATTAATAAACAAACTCATCTAAATCTTTTATTGCTACGTTGTAACAATCTGCTTTTACTGTAAAATTGTTACTAGGATCAACTTGGCCTTTAGTTAGCTCTCTAGACTTTTTGAAATAATCTTTCTTACTTAGCTCTCCCAGAATCCATGCGTTCTTCCATTCGTCAGGACGTTCCTTGTGCCATTCTATTCTAACAAAAACATACTTATCACATTTTTGATGCAGGCTAGTCTTAGCTATAGAGCAATCGTAATAGCTCTTAGGTTTTGATGTACAACGTTTTGTTTTAACATCTATTTTAGTATCGCTTTTAACTATATCGTAATCATAAGTATTTTGCTGCTTACCATTTAGGAAGTGATTTACTATCTCTTCACCTAGAAAGCCAGAGATATTTCCTTGACCATGTGTAATAGAATTTCTTATCTTACCCATAGACACAGCTTTTCTTGTTGCTTTTTCAAGCATCTGTTCTGTAATTTTAACGTACAACATATCAGTCCACCAACATACTTTTAATTTCTTTGTAAAGAGCCTCAAACCACTTGGGTTTTTGAATAAGCATATTTCTAATTTTTTCTTGTCCTTGAGCCTTGCACATTTTCTTTGCCTCGTCGTTCCATTCATCTACCCCTAGCAAGTCTAGGTAGTCTTCCATAAACGAGCAAGTCATCCAAGAACCAGCTTTGGATATAAACCCTGTATCAACACCCACTTTAATTATTTCCGATATTTCATCTATACCTTCACCATATCTTATATAAGAGTCGATTCTTTTTCCGGGTGCAATTAGTGCTGTACACTGAGTTTCCCAGTTTACGATCTGTCCTATTGGAGAGTCGTCTTCAGAACCAACCTGCCAAGGAGTTACCTTTTTTGCGTGCAGCTTTACATCTACAGCATAAGCTATTTTTCTACCACCACTTTCTACTTTACTCTTTCCGTACCCACTGACATTAGCAATTTGATGAGTGATTGCGACAATCATATTCTTATTTACAGGAAGAACATTAGAAATTCTTTTACAAAAATTTGAAACCAATTTAGCACCGGGAGCTCTATGTTGCTCATGCATCTCACTGGTAAGTTCTTTTTCTGTAACAAGCTGCGAAACAGAATCAATAATTAGTAGGCATCCGGGATTATCTTTAATAATATTCTCACCAATACCAAGGTATTCTTCAGCAGATAGAATCCTACCTCTTTTAGCTCCTTCGTCAAAGAACGAGCCTACAACATGAATCTTGTCTGGGTTTAACCCCTTGATACCCTTAAGGTCTCTAGGTTTTAACCGACCTTCTATATTTAGATAATATACATCCCTGCCACCGTGCTCCTCCTGTTGGCACTTCGCAGCAAAATGTAGCGAGCTTGTAGTCTTTCCACACTTGGGTTCGCCTGTTAATGTTATCCAGCTACCTTCAGGTATTCCACCGCCAAGAATGATGTCAATACAAGGGCTCCAAGGTATGATAGCCTTTTTCGATTCTATGATTTGGTCAGCAGATAATACAACTCCATCACCAAACTTCTTAGTTAATTCTTTTATGGTAGAATTCATTCCAAATCCTTTAGTCTATTTATAACTGATTTATTTGAGTTTTTACTTCTAGGTTTCTGCTTCACACTGAACTTTGGTGTTTTAGGTTTACCAATCGACTTACTCTTTTGAATATCAAAACTTTTCTGTTTTTCTTTGAGTATTGGTTCAAGCTTATACTTCGCCCCAAAAGACTTTAAGTTCCAAAGCCTCCTGTCTTTTAAAGCAGATATAACGACTTCAACATCGTAATCTTTTAGAAGCTTATTTGCAAGCCCTACCTGCCTCCTAAAGAATTTGTTCCAGTATGGCTGATTCCAGAATTTTTCAGGAAGTTCTTTTTTCTCTTGCTTTGCAACTAGCCAGCAAAGACATTCAGTCAAATACTGAGCGGCAGTAACCTTTGAGGTACTGTATAGAGAATTAAATTTTTTAACAGACATTTCTATTCTACTGGGCGTTGTTGCCACCCATGCCCCCGATTGGTTTCAGGTCCTACGTTTACTTTTCTAACATAAACTGTGTTGTCTACTTCTTTTTCAAGAACAACAACATAACCTTGACCATCTTGTGACGCATAAGTATCAATCTTCATCCTAGTATACATGTTTTCAGGCAGAATGCCCTGTGCTAGATCTTCCCACGTTTCATCTTGATCCGTAGGTTTTTCAGCTAGATTGTCTGGAGAAACCATCTCATCTTCTGCTGGAACCTGAGAGTGCGTAAATAATGCCTGAGCGTACACACCGTGCTTTTCCATATAGTTGTTCTGTATCTCTTCTATCAAAGGCATAGCCATAGCAAGCCTCTCATCTATAATCGTCAATAACTCTTCGTTTGGCATTTCAATTCCTTATTAAAAAGACACCAGCATTGTCTGCTTTTACTACCTTTTCCTTGCCAATTCTTATAAGCTCTGGAATGGAGTATTTATAAACTTTTACTTCTTCACCTTGTAAAGTGCCAGCATTATAGAATTCACCAGAAATACCTGACACACTGTCAAAACTAGCTCCTTTGGAAAAATAATATCCATCCGCACCATCCGGAAGGAACACTATATTATCCCAGTACCTAAGTCTCATCCTAGTTATTTTTAGGTTTTCTTGCTTTACATACTCTGTAAGCCTTAACCAAGCACTTGGTGGATCGCAGTCCTCTCTTGCGTCATCCTGAAATATCGTCTCTCCATTTGAAAGATCGACAACCCATATAACTTGGTCTTCTATAAATCTGTCACGTTGTCTACAGAGATTCATTTCTACTCTTTAATCTTATGTATAACACTTGTATCAAGACCCTTCTCTGAAGACCTTACGCCTTCAGCGTGTTCATCTCCCATTTGGCTTGCTGTCTCTGTCATGACAACCACACCCATTTGCCTACCCATTGCGTCACCCGCATTTGGTAGTTGAGTCTCCACTTCTTCAACATAAGTAGACACATCTTTCTCAGTAACAGCTTTTCTCATTTTCTCAGAAATCTGTTTAGCTGTCATATCATCTTTGTTCCCACGAATAAAATATTTTTCTACTTCATTTAATCTAGCCATCTCTGACCTCTCTTTCAGCGTTATTTAACCAAGCCGAGTTTCTAGTTCTTAAAAAGGTAAGGTAAAACCTGAAACTCTTTTTGTTTACCTTCTTAAACTCCCAAGCTGCTTTACCAGCATGTTTAGCGTATCTACTTTGAGTTCCTTCGGAAAACAACCCCCAAGGGTTGAACATAGAACCACTAACTCCAAATTTAACGTAGTACTTATATCTCAATCCGGACTCTCCGGATACAGTTATCATTTTAGCATAACATTCGTTTTTGTCAAGGGCAATGTTTATATTTTTACCCTCTTCGTCCTTTCCGTCTGTATAACCTACTGACGTTTCAACTTCACCAGAAGAATCCGTAAACCCCTCAGGCCCTAATTCTCTTTCCTGATCTATTCTATGAATCCCCATGATGACGTTTTCCTCTTATAGTTGTTATATAGTGATATTCTAAATTATCTTCTTTTTGTGTGGTATCTATGTTTGCAATTCCTACTCCGTCACATCCACCTAAATGGAAAGCCCCATCTATATTTATTATGAAGGAATCATCGTCACAGAAACAGCAAGATGCCCTTATTTCGTTTTTGACAGGATATTGAGATCTTGTTATCCACACATCGAGCAGTGGCTTGTCACAGTTTGAACACTGCACAATAACATGCTCGTTGTTTTCTAGTTCAAAATCTTCCTTATTTACCATTTTAACGACCTTATTTCTTCAAGCTTTTCCTGTATCTTTTCTTCGCATTCATTTTGACTATCCCCATCTACGCTTAATAGTAAGCTACCATTTATCACAGACATGGGGTTGAAGTAGGCGTCTGGCATTTGAGGGTAAATCTTGTACTCTACAGTAACCAAACCCTTGTGCGGAATCTTTTTATCACTCACCTTTTATATACCTCTGTTTTTGTGTATCGGTCATTTTGTTTATAGTCTTTAACAATTCAACCTTTTTCTTGTCTGTTTCTGTTTTTTTAGAAAGACTCATACCCTCATTAAGCTTAAGTGTATTTGCCTTTTTGGTTTTATAGTCTTCGTCTCTTTTTTGCATAACCTCTTTACCCAGCTTCTTTGCGTTCCTCTCTGCTAATTGACCTACAGTTGAAACCTCAGAGGCAGAAGCTCTAACTGAGATGTCAGGAACACCTATGATCTGTCTGACCCTACAATTTCCGTGACAGCACGGTTCCTGTAGATTAAGCTCGGATATTTTTTCTGGAAGTTTGTCACTGAAGTTTCTAAACACCTCGTGAACTTTGCCGCATTTAAGGCACTCAAAATCATGTGTTGGCATAGTACTTTATTATAGATGGAAAAAGGTTAATTAGTCAAGCCAAATTATAAAATTTCACAGGCTCCGCCAGCGCAGGCTATTTCTTGGACAGGCTGGACGTTATCCTGTTCTTCTATTACTTTGGTATAGTCTACTGAGGTATATTCTCGGTTGAGATCAACCCACTCTTTCCAATTATATACATCTTTCATGCAATATGTCAACTTTCTTAAGTCGCCATCGAAGTATCTTTCGGCAAATTTTTTACATCTATCCGACCACTCCTTCTTGCCGTTACCTTTTATCTTCGCACCAATACCAAGTAGTGAGTCACAAGCGGCCCAGAGATTGTCCTCCCATAGATTAAGGGCAACCTCAATAAGCCCACTGACAAACAGGGATGCATCACCATAATGTCTTACCTGCTCGCTTGGAAGATATATAGCTGTGAATGGGGCCTGTGGATAGTCTTTATCTCCTGTAATAGGAAGTAAGGAGATACCACAAAAATACTTTCTGTTTTTATATATAAAACTTTCAACCTCATCCCACTCGTCTTCTTTTACATTAATAGTATTTGATACATTGTGAACCAACCAAGGTTTTGTACAGAGAGATTTGTTTGTTCCCGGTATGACCCAATTTTGCTGAGTATTTTTAACGTGCGTGAGAAGGTCTATAGCGCCAACCTGATTCTTTGTTTTCGCACCAGCAGGAACCTCAACACAGAAAGCAACAACATCGTCGCTGTCGTTATTAGACCACACAGATTCATCACAAGCTCTAGGATTTATACCTCTGAAGTAATTGTAAATAGGTTCCATTTTATTAGCCTGAACCCTACGTATGTATCTCTTAGCATGATGGGGATGGATGCCAGAAGATGTTCCTAACACACAACTGCTAGTACCTTCAGGTTTAATGCAAGTCGTTCTTGCGGCTTGATTGATTCCAATTATCTTTGTGATTCTTTTATTCTCTTCTTTTACCACCTTAGCGCCCTTTTTCTGAACTTCTGGATTCAAGCATATTTCATGCTGCTCCATGATTCCTGTCATCGACACGCCCAGTAGAGCTTCCCTCTTCACTATATTTTCACTAGCTTCTCCTAGATATGCAAAAGACGAGAACCCTGCCTGAAGAGAACCTATGATTGAAGCCGCTCTACAAGCCTCGATAAAATCTTCTTCTGATTTAATTTTTGCACATTTAATGGTGCTCAAGTTACATGCCTGCCAACCGCTTTCACCTGTGGATTCGTCAACTGGCCACATTCCAATTTCGACACAAGGATTTACAATTAGCTCTGTAGAATCAGACCAAACAAAACCCGGTTCCCCAAACTGTCTAACTGACTGCATCAGTTCGGAAAACTGTTTTGGGGTTGTTTTATCCCTAAGAAGCAACGCTGAATTATTTGATCTGCCCCTTTGCGGATTTTCAATAAACCAATTGCCAGTCTTAGCTTTGGCCATATCTTGATCGTCTGGGCTAAACACGCAGATAGTTGCGCTTCTACGAACTCCTCCAGAAATAACAGCGTCAGCGCTATGCATGATAATATCATAAGCTTGAATAGCAGAAAGCTTTCTAATACTTTTAGATGCAAACTCCATGTCTTTAAGAGCGCCATCTAAAATTTTCTTAATATTTGTTAAAGCATTTTTGAGAGGTTCTGGCCCCGGAGCTTTTCCAGAACTTGAACCAAGATATGATCCAGCAGGTCTAATACTAGAATAATCAAAATTTACAACTTTTCCTACATATTCAGGAAAAAGTTCTTCTTGCTGAAAGTAGCTTGTTACAAGAACGCCTATGGCATCAGACCAACCTTCAATACTATCTTCAATTACAAATTTCTTTGTGCCTCTTTTTTCTTTTATGAGAATAGGAAGCTTTTCAACATGATGTTTTTGAACAGAGAAACCTGTTCCGCAACCACATAGTAACAAGTACATACACTCTTGGAAGAATCGTAGGCGGTCACAGAATGATGTGATGCAGTTATATATACGGGCATTATGTTTGAATATAGGGCTTCCGCCAAATTGCAGCGCTCTCTGCGAGCCTAACACTCGCTTCTTACGCATCATTTCATAGGCCCATTCAATGTCTTCGTGTACTTCAGGATTGTCAGAGTATTTATCTAACATCATCTTTTTGACTCTTGCGACCGACTCATTCCAAGTCTCTCTTCTTTTCTTTTCTGGTATCCACCTTGCATATTTTGCCACAAATGTATATTCTTGAAGTGCACTCACTGACATAAAAATTATCCTATAGTTATCTACTTTTGCTTTTATATTAAAAAACCCGCAGCCTCACACGGGCAAGGCTACGGGTGTTGTAAGAAGCGACACTTTTTTTTGAAGGATTATGTTGTTCAAATTAAAACTTTTCCTTCAGACCTTTGGTCACACCGAGAATGTGTCGCTTTGATGAAAGGCTTTATAAAGCCATCATTCCTTTATGCTCTCGATGATTATTCAGTTACTCGAATGCTATCGCCAACAATCCAAGCTACACCTAGTGCAACGATTGAATTTGTTGTGCCTTCATCCAAGCCGATAGTATCTTGTAAAACAACCGCTAAAACACCGCCGACAGCAGCCCAGAAGCGTCTGGATTTTACTAGAGTTTGAAATTTTGTAAGCATGTCAATGCTCCTAAAAAAGAAAATAAAAGGGCTTCCATGCCCCTTGTTACCGTTTCCTTGGCTAACATAATTATATCACTAAAAGCAATTTTAATCAAGGTCAAATCTTATTTTTTATCATCATAAGACCGCCTTTTTCTCCTAGCGTCCCTCGCTTGTCTTAGCTTTTTAGTGCTTTTTTTATCTCTTTTCCTCCCTCGGATTGTCTTTCCCACCCTTGGAACCTCCTTTTAATTTAGTCTCTATCGTCTAAACCTGCTCTCAATCGAGCAATTTCCACATTAAGACTATTTATAACCTTAATATTCTCTTGTAAAGTTTTACTTAAATCTTCCATACCAGTTAGAATCAATTGTCTATCAGCCACATATGGCGATTGAGTTTTGATCATTTCTGTGACTTCCACCCTAGAAACATACTCCCTTGCCTCAACAAGCCAAAATCCAACCATTAAGGTCAAACAGCTCATCGCAGCGAATGCTATGCTTTTCCAAGTGTCTTTCATCGTTCTTCTCCAAAGTAAAATTAAGAGGGTGAGGAGCAAGCTCCTCAACCCCCCAAAAACTTCTAGCTATTCTTAGCACTGAAAGTCTTCTTGTTGTTACTGAATGTAACGAAGTCTTCCAAGAAGTGGAAGTATGCTCTACCTGCACCGCTTCTAGTTGGGTTAGCAATGTTATCGGTAGCCAGAGTTGTATCCTCGGCTTGATCATTGTTTTGATCCCACAGTGGGTAAGGTATTCCACTAGCAACATAAGAAGAGGCGGAAGATTTCCAGTTTGTTCTTTGACCAGAAATTCCAAGTCTAGTCCAAGCACCATCACGCCATGCTGTACCGACCATTGCACCTCTTATGTGTTTATGCTCGTGAGTAGAGTCTGCTCCTACATCTCCAGAGCCGAACAGTATAGCATTGCTGCTTTCTGAACCAGCAAGAGTGGTTGTTGCTCGTCTAATAACACCTCTAGCATTATCATAAGCAAAAGTCCCACCGGAGACAACTTTGGTTTGTTTAGAGACACCATCTCCCGTGATATTCTTTGGAGACGTTGGCATACTAATACCATTACCTACATCTGCCACACTAAGATTTTTAGTGATAGGATCACCGGAAGAAATATTTCCTGCTCCTACTACTGTACCTCCTTGAGTTTGAACGGTAAACGCTCCGCCGCTAGTATTTTTCAAGTGATTGTTTGAAATTGGTACTGTCATAATATAAAACCTCATAAGTTTGAGATTTTAAAAATCCCATTAATTCCTTACTTTTAGAATTCCTATTTCCTAACATTATAATATACCCCAAAATATGATCTAAAAAACTGGTCCAAAAACATTTTCCACAGCATTTGGCGTAGAAAATCTTACCCCGAATACATTAGAAGATACACACTGATCATAAAACTCACTAGATATCATAGGGCTAGATAGTATAACAGGTATTCCAACTCTTTCAGTTATTTCCATTGTTGCGTCTAAGTTTTCCATTGCATTGTCTGCCATAGTAGATGTTGATGTAATAATTGTGTCAACACCCATTGACTTTAATAGATCACATACCGCTAGGACTATCTCAAGGGGGAATAGTCTATATTCTATTACAGCTCTTAGCGATAGATTGTTTTGTGAACATGCTACAAAACAGGACTTTATGTCTTTTTCTATACTCTTCCAATTCTTGTCAGCTATAAGGCTATTGTTAATAACTACATCTATCTTCTTAGCGCCTTTTCTAACTGAGTTGAGAATACTGTGAACTCTAACGGATGTATCTGAAAGACCATGAGGAAAATCTATTACAGACGACAGGTTTATGTCGCTGACTACAAACTGGCTTACCGTATTTATAAAGGTTGGAGCAGCCGATATTCCACTCATCTTATGTTGGCAAGCAACAAAAGTAGACCTCATAATATCTTTAGAGTTAGCTGTTCTTTCTGTACAATATAATTCAGTTATCATATTATTGTTTTGAAGAGTATACTTCTCCACCTACCATAAGTTGGGTGTGTTGAAAAAAAGTTACCTTGTCTATAAAATCTGCGTCTACTATTTTTGAGGAATATGTGCAACAGTTTCCGTTTGGTAATATATACATAATCCAGCTTTCACCCGTCTTTGATAACTCTTTTTTTATTGAATCAATTTCCAGATACTTATCCTCGTCAAAACTTCTTATGACCGAAGATAAACTGTCATCCATAGGGTTATCATCCGAATCATCTGTATTTGACAGCGCTCTTTGAATATTTTGTCTAACCGCGCTGTTATCGAACACACCTGAAATAGTAAAGCCTATCCTTACTCTATATCTTGTTAAAACATCTACGGTCTCAACCCCATCAGTTTTTTCTATAATGTCTTTGACTCTTGGTGTAATATCAAAATTGGTATGTAATGTCCAAAAGTCGAAAGAATTTAATGTTCTGTTCTTTTCGTGTAGAGCATTTATTAAATCTAAAGGAAACCTATTGATGATTGTTGGAGCTATAATTTCAGCAGCTCCTTCAAGCTCATCTTCTGGTTCAATTTCTTCAGGCATCATAAACATAGAGTTGTAAGAATTTAATTCTTCCTCTACGGGGTTATGCCATTTTTCCCATACAAATTTGTTTTTCTTCAACTTAGTTTATCCTTAACCTAAACACATCAGATGGCTTTATGCAAGGCTCGTCACTATTTATGTCGCCTTTTGCGGTTGAAGCTATATGCTCAATCAGCATAGACCTCCAAGTCTCAATTATACTTTGGCAAACTTTTTCTCTACCATCTGTTTCTCCTTTTGATGCTAAGGCTGTGACACATTCATCCGCAAACATGCCTGTGTTTATACCATACATTAAAACCGTCATCTTTTCTTCTATCTCTTCGTCGCTCATATTTTCAGCAAGATTTATATTTATATATATATCATCGGACTCTTTATTAAAAGAAAATGTAATAGAGCAAAAATCTTCCATATTATATCCCCGTGCAAACGCTTAACGACTTTATCTCTTCCTGCGAGAACCTATCTCTAGTTTTTATTAGCTCCTCATAAGTAGCCCACTCTAAACCCGACTTTAGGTTTACATTAAAGGGTACATTTATTCTATATACAAGATAAACTGTTTCATTCTCTTCAAAAAAAGAAGCCTCTGTCTTCTCTAACCAAGAGGGCTCAACATCGACAAACTTATTGCAAAGAGAGTCTATTGAATTCTCCAAGCTACCAGACAATTCGACTGTAGGCAAAGACTTTGACTGGCTCTGATCAAGCAGACCAAATGTCATATTGATATTTTTAGAGGGGTGTATCTTGAAAAACACACCGCACACAACTACTTTCATGAGAAATACTCTTTAATAATTTCAAGTCTGTCTGTAGCGTCTACAAGCGCATCTAGAGCTTCATCAATGTTGGAGTAAAAGTCACCTGTAGAGTGATCCCCAATACCCACAGCGTTGTCTAATAAAAGAGATAGTGATAGCAGCGCTTTAGATTTATCAGTCTCTGCTTTTTTTACCATGTACTCTATAGCTTTTTTCTTGTAACTCATTTTAATGCTCCTGTAAACTTATTCGCTGAGTTTTCCCAGCTAAAATCCTTTGAGGTTTGTATACCCTCTTTATTTATTATATCCATACCATACGCCTTTTGTTTATGTACATCACGCATGTAACCAGCTAAAATGTCGATTTCTTCTAGTCCAATGTCAGCCCAATTACCCTGACCCTTAAACCATATACCGTCATAAGCTTCTGTTTTTCTTTTGATTGGTATCATCATAGAGTTTTCATCATTACAGAACTCGGTATGTGCTGAATACGCAGTAGTTATAACTTTCTTTCCACAGGCCATCATCTCCAGTGCTTCAAGGTTCCAGCCTTCTGCTCTTGAAGGGAACACACCACAGTCGCACATTCTAATTATATCGGCAACTTCTTTGTGAGAACCTACTCTATCTAGGAATTTTACTTTAGAACCCAGCGGAGATGTTGTGTACATCCTCACCCATTCTTGATGCTCAGCCTCAGATAAAAACGGATTGTGGTTCATCATCCATAGTTCTACATTGTCTTGCTCTGAAAAAGCTTTGCAAAAACCTTTAATAAGTACATCATGACCTTTTCTAACTTCCCACTTTCCTATATTTAGAAAAACAGTTGGGCCTTCTGTGTTGGGTAGGGTTTCAAAAAACAAAGATCTATTTACAGCTAGTGGAACTACTCTTATGTCTAAGTTTGCACAACTTTGAGAAACAACTTCTTTTGCCCACTCAGAACATACAAATAATCTGTCCATAGATGACATATGGTGGATTTCCCTGTCCGTAAATGTATCAAGTTCAAACACAGGGAAGCCTACCCTTATTCCTTTGCCGACATGTTGTGCTAGGTCATGTTGATGCCACAATCTCACACTAGGAGCATCTACATCATAGCATGACTGATTGTCAACACATTTTTGCAGAACTGGAACATCTTCTTCAGAAGCTGATATTTCACCTATAGGAAAGTAGGATATATCATTGGAATTAGATAATGCTTTCAAAAAATTTAATCCAGCAACACCGTATCCTAGATGGTTGCATGGGGCAGAGTAATTTATATTCACTGAATCCTCTTTATGTTAAAAACCTTTATCATTTTTTCTATAAAAAAACCTGAAAGCTTTTGGTGCTCAGCTTCCATAAGAGCCAGTATAGGGGAGCTCTCAAGTAGATCATGTATTTTTGCAAGCTCTTTTGCTTCAAATATTTCATCTCTAGATACAAGAATAGCTATAGAAAGTTCTATATCTTCAATAAGAGCTCTTTTTTCATAACAGTAAGTGCATGTGTAATACGAATTACCCTCTGCAACAAGACCGTCTATACAATGTCCACATATCATTTTATATCTCTGTAAACTAGCACTGTTATATAATATCCGTTTACTTGCGTAACTTTACAGGCGTCTAGCGCCGCTTTTATATATTTTTCCTCATGGCTTTTTTTGACAATCAAAAGTATGGCGGGTTTCTTACCTGTCTTCCCAGCGTAGTGAGCTGCCTGCCCTATAGCTTCATACCACTTTCTAGCAAAATCAACCTCAATAGCCAGATCGTCTGTAAGTATATCGACCCTAGTTCCATCAGGTAGTTTATACTCAACTTTACCTTGAAATATCTCATTACAAAGAAGTTGATAATCCCTCTCTGTTCTTGGGCCCTCTTGTGTCATTGCAGCCATTTCCGGCAGAGATGGGTCTAATAAATTTTTAATCCAATTTAACATTTTTACTTATCCTTGTTTTTAATCAGTAGCGACTTTGAAATTACAGGAGGTTCTCCATATATAAAATGAAGTATCGGAAATATATTAAGAAAGTTTTTCTCCATGTTTCTTAAAAAATTACATGTAACATATTTTTCGGAAAACAACTTATTCAAATCTATATTCCACCAACCCCTATCAACCCAGTCCTTTCTTATATCAACATCTCTTTTTACATGTACAACTTCACCGCCCCACTTTTCAATAAGAAGTCGCATGAGGAACTCATCCGAAAACGGGCAGTCAAAAGCCTGACTGTCATCAGGTTCTTCTCCGCTAAATCCTGTTAATGGGTATTCTTGCGCAAAATATTTTACAAGCTCCGTGTCGGAAATGTTTAATGGGTTAATTATTTTTTTAAATACTTCTCCTGTTGCCGTTGTGGTGCTTGCTGGAAAGTTTTTTTTCCACTTCGCGTTAGAATACACCTCTTTTCCAACAGCCAAGAGTTTGCCTCTCTCATGAAAAGATGTTCTGTTTTCAAAATATTCTCTTTGCAACGGAATCGTGTCTATGTCTTCAATCATACATACTTCATTCTCATATTTACTTGCAAGTATATACCTAGCCATCTTAGCGTGTCCCGCTGTTGGTATTCCATCAACCTCCGGAAAGATGTAAACATCTCCGTAGTTTTTCATTTTGATAACTAGGTCGTCTGTTTCTTCTCTATTGGAAACAAACGCTATACTCAAAGATGACTCAGGAAAAAATTTATTCCAAGCCTTTGACACAATAGGAACAAAGTTTAGAAAGTCTAAGTTTTCGTTGGTACTTACCACAACCCTATCAAACATTTATAACCTTTAGTATCGGCTTCTTAATCATATCTTGTTCTTGCTGAAAGATAACCTCTATTCCAGCTTTAAAAAATTTATCTAGCTCCATATATTTTTTTCCCCCGGTTCCGGCAATATACTTGGTTGCCCCATATCGCTGACATATGTTTACTAATCTATCTGTTCCGGTCATGTCAGACTCAAAATCAAGAGCAAGCTCACAGCGTAGACCAAGCATACTCTTTATTTTTCTAATTATACCTAGGTTTGTCTGTAAAAGTGAATCACATACAAATTTATCGAATATGGACAAGTTGTGATTATATAATCTCTTTTTTATTTTTGCCCAATCTCTAGAATAAGACACATATTTTTTATTCTTGATTGGTTCTAGCCCTTTATTTACACTCATTGTATTCCAAAAGCCATCCATATTAAATCTGTTTTGAAAGTTGCCCTTCTCAAACTGACACTCTGATAGTATTACAAATACATCTGCCTGTTCCATTTTTTGGAAGAATGGATACCAAGGCATAAAGTTCGGTTGATGTATTGATAAAATCATATCAAGCTAACCATTCTCTAAAACTATCTAATGTGAATTCTCTGCTGTGAATATACCAAAGCTCTTGATCTGGGTTAAAGTCATTATATTCCATGCATAGCCATCCGTCTTCAAACTTAACTAGTTGTATGTTGTGTTCCCTACATATATCCTCACTGTCTTTATTCCACTTGTTGAAGGGAGGTACAAAGACCTTTGACTTTGCCAAACTGCAACTTGTTAGGATACTCATCTCTTGAGCCTCCCTCGAAAGTAATCGGTGGTCTACATGTATCAAGCCGTGACTTACCCTAGTCACTTCTGGAATAATATCTGGGACTCCACATGCGTCTACATTGTAAAATATTTTAAAGTCACTGTGAGCGTTGTATATTTTAGGGTAAATTCTTTCTGATGTTTTACAGGAAGATTTTCCCATGTCATGAACTAGAGGTGATATACAAAACAAAATTTTGCAATTCTCAAATTTTTGCAAAAGAATCCGAGCCATTTTATTAGCCTTCCCCATGTCTGTATTGATACATATATCGTCAAATCTAAAAACTCTTTTCATATTAAGATTCCACACCCCACAAAAGACCCGTATCTCCTACTATTGAGTGTCTTAGGTCAAACTGATTCTGCTGCGCTTCTTCATACGTAGCGGAACATGCTCTTTGTATACCGTCTCTTTTTCCAGATTTTCCACAATACAGACACCTGCCTACCAAACCAGCTTGAATAGTGTGTTCATTATCTGGGTGAGGAAAGAAACATTGTATACTAGACGGATAGACCACCTCCCTCTCTGCACTAGAAAACATTGCCGCAACCTCAGAAAACCCGCTTGGCGAACAGAATATTTTTTTGCATCTGGAAAGCAGTAAAATTTCTGTCAAAGCAGTTATAGTTCCCTCTACGCTACTTCTGTCTAGTTTTCCGTTTTCGACAAACGTAAGGTTTTTTCCGTAGTTTTTTAGAAAAGCAATTCTTACACTTTCATCTTCTGTACACAGGAAAACTTTTTCGTTTTTATCTATCTTAGCAAAGAAGTCTTCTTCTGGTACAATTCTATACTGCTGCTCATTGGTTTCACATAAATCTCCTCGTCTAACATGAACACCTACGCAATCCTTTGTCTTATATTTTGCCAAGGATGCAACCACTTTAGGAGATACTATGTTTAGTATAAAAGGATATAAAAAACTCATCGCTTCTTCGTTTGAAAACGTTGATTTGAAAAAAGTATTGCCAGACACCCACACCCTATCCAGAACCTTTAGATCGTTTACTGGGTCTGTTGAGATGTATTCATTCTCAGTCATACGTGGGTTATCAATGCTTTTTATCTTAGTGCTTTGGAATATATCAAAAATACCACAACAAGATGAGTAGCCAGCACAATTTTTCGCCCACATAACCACAAGATTAATGTCTTCATGCGCACATAAATATAGCGATGAGGCTAATAATTTAATTCTGTCACCCAGTCCGTTTTGTGGAATCGCAATAAGTGTCTTATTTTTTTTACCTCTTCTCATAAGCACACTTTCCACAGTTATGCCTTCACGCGGATTGTTAATTAATTGAACATAAGAACGCTCCATTAGTAATCTCCTCCCCAATAGATGTTCGGAAAGGACATTCCAACATGCTCATCTTCTATTCTTTCTGTTGGAAATGGAGTCTCTGGATTACTGGAGTCGTGTATAAAAATATCTGACCTATCAAAAATAGGAAGAACACAATCCCTCAAAAATATCTGATCTTCAGCGTGGTCGGTTGTTGGGTGATAGTTGTCTATCATACTTTTAATTTCTTTAATCCCTCCCTTTATACCCCACATTCCACCAAGAATATGCCAGCCACCGTGTTGTTTATTATCCTTCATTATGTGTAATGTTTTATCTGAAGCAAGCCATTCATCAACAGCAAGCTTTTCTCTCCATAATAATGGGCCATCCAAGTCTCTAAAGATTGCTATATCAGAATCTCCAGCGGCAAGAAACCTCCAAAACATAGCTGGATATGTATCTTCCCTACCTGTCATGTTTACTATAGAACATCCGTGTGACTGAAACCAAATCCTATCTTTGTTAGGTATAGATTTTCCAACATATATCCTCCATTCCCAATCTGGATATTTTTCCCTGCCATGAATAACACATTTTTTTCCTGTATTTATATATGATTCGTTTTCGCCGTACAGGGAGAATGATATCGTTTTTTTCATTTTAATACTCGAAGATTGTTAAGTTGTCCTTTTGTTTTTTTGACTTTATCGTCGTCATTTCATCCCACGTACCCCAAGGGTTTTCCTCTGCTTTTCTTTTATTTTCCCATACGAGTCTCATCATTTCACTTTCAACCTCTTCTTTATAAAGAGGGAGAGCCCCTTCGATGTCTCTTACTGTAGCCCACTCTTCGTTATATGCTTCAGGATTCCTTCTTCTGTCAGCTTTTATTCTTTCTAAGTGAGAGTGTGGTATGTGATACGCATAATCGTATGAGATGTCTAAATACTCACAGCCGTTGTCTTTCATCCTCTGGTAAATATCATCATCCTCCCAACCGTAACCAGTCAGTCTTTCATTGTAACCACCTACCCCTAAAAAATCCTCTTTTCTTGCATAGACTAGTCCATGTAGAAAGCTTTCATTTTTAACTCTTGCTGTTTTCCAATTCCCTGCATAGAATAATTTCTTTCCTGTTAATGGGTGGTAGTTAATAAACTGAGGGTGGATTTTATAATCGCTATCGAGTTTTAGTATTTTATCCGCATTTGTTTCTGAGATAGCTATATTCCAGAATTTTGTTCTGTGAAAGTCCTCTTCTTCTTCACATCTATAAACGTTTACCCTTTTGTCATCTAAAATAGAGTACCTTCTTAAAGCGCCATAAACAGGGATGTCACTACGAAAATCAAATATATTTATAACAGAAACTTGATCTAACTCTAGCCAAGTTAAGAGTGATGGTATAAGATTTTTTATCCTGTTTTTTGTTATGGTTGCTATCCCTATAGTTTCTTTTTGTTTAAACATAATTAAAAAAGTATAGTCCTTCCACTACTGGGGCTGCATTACCTTTGGTTGTAACGCTATTTTTTCGCCAAGGTTTCTTCTTAGATAAATCCATATTTTTTCTTACTAAATTATACATTCCAAAATCATCCCAAAGAACAGTAGACCAGTAAGTTTCTATACCCCCTTCTATTGCTCTTACTTCACTCGTATGAGGAATATGATATGCTAAATCCATATTTATAACCCTTCGTTTAAGACCCCAGACCTTAGACATTCTATTATACAAATCCTCATCCTCGTATCCCCAAGTCTTTATGTTTTCATTATATCCATTAACACGAACCATATCTTTCTTTTTTGCGAACAGGAGTCCTGTTAGATTACTTTCGTTTGAATCTTTTGCCGCACGCCAGTCTCCCGTATAGAAGCAGCTCTTGATTGGATGGGATTTAATAAAAGACCTGTCTATTTTATAATCAGTGTCTAGCTTTAGTATATAATCTGCGCTGGTTATGGATAGAGCCACATTTAGAAATTTAGAAAGAGAAAACCCATCTTCTTTGTACGACTGAAAAACTTTTACCTTTGGGTGCAGCAGTCTGTTTTCAGATAAGCTTTGATAAACTGGCTTATCACTACAGAAGTCATATATATTTATCTCATCTAAGCCATCAACTTTCAACCAAGTTGGTAGTGACTGAAGCAGATTTTGTTCTCTGTTCTTACAGACGCACACCGCTTTGATGGAATCATTTTCCGAAAACCACGTTCCAGACATATCTAAGATATCCCACTTGAGTATAACCCATATCCATTAAAGCCGCCACGAACTGCATAACAAACCTAGTGTCGTCATTGTTTACATAGACTGTTATTCTATGTCTAGACCCCTTCTTTATCATCCTGTACTTGTTCATTTAAAATCTCTTCTATTTCAGACCTAGATAGTTCGCCTCCCTTATTAATAATAGCAGAAGTTATGGCATTTGTCAAGGGTTCGTTTTCGGGAAAAGATTTTTTAACCAGCCTTTTTAGCAAGCCTCTCTGTAACATGTTTGGCTCTTTACAAGATTCAAGAGCCTCTTCTGTAGACCTGTTTTGCATACACATCTGGATTAACTTTATGGTTTCCAAAACTATTTCTAAAATAAGCATGACCATAACAGGGTCGATTGAGCTCATTTTACCATCTTTTGTTGTTATATCATCTACAACTGACTGAACAAAGTTTTTTGTTTTTTTCATGTTCTACCTATTAATTCTTAGAAGAAAGATTTTATAGTTTCTAGGATTCCTGATGCGTCACCGCCAAAACTAAATCCACCTTTAAATATAATTAAATAAGCTGCTATGGCCGCACCAATCATGAAAACAAGCCACTTTCTTTTGCTTGCAACAGCATAAATCTTTTCTTTCATAGCATTTATTTTATCTATTCTCCACTGTCGCCTATTTGCAACCTTATCTTCTCTTTCAGCTTTTCTGTCGTTAGCTTTGGAGTTACCTGTGTCGTCTTGACCTTCTGCGTTTTCTTTTCTTTCTTTTCTTTTCTTAAATAAAGGCATAGCTTTACTCCTTTGTTATACGTTGTTTTTGCAATATATTATACACCCAAGTGGTTATGAAATTTTTCTAAGAGAAGCGAAGTATCCCATATACTCTACCTTATAATCACCGTCATAACAAGACATGAAGGCGTTAATGGCATTTATGGGCTTATGTTGAAATAAAATATTCTCGTCCTTCATACCATAATCATCTAAGAGCATAATTCCGCCTTTCTTTAATTTTGGCCAAGCTAAAACCATATCCTCTAAAACCGCCTTGCTTCTATGATCTCCGTCAACATAAATTATATCAAAACATTCTTTACCGTTATGAGACCTTAAGAAGTCTTGTGATTTTTCCTTGTGGTATTCTACTTTTAGTGGAAATTTTTTAAGAATGTTTTCATGGAACAACTCTTCAAAAGTTTTATCATTAAACAATCGCGTAGGAGGGCAATCGACTTTTATGTGAGGGTCCACGCAAACTATTTTAGAATCTACGTGCGTTAATATATTTCTGATAAACCATTCAGTACTTTGTCCTTCTAAACACCCTATCTCTAAAATGGTTATAGGCTTACCTTTATATTCGCTAACTTGCCATTCAAAATTATCCCAAGCAAGTCTTCCAAGATGCCAGTCTAAAGAGTATCTTCCATCTAGCTCAATGCCTAATGGATTCGCATGTGCTGCTGAAACAGGATGTCCGTATAGCTCTCTTATCCTAATTCCGTCATCATTCTCTTGCGGAACGGCGACATCTTTATTGTAATAAGGTGCCATCAAAGCTGTATTAATTTCAGAGTGTGTTAAGCCTAATATATGGCCTAACTCGTGAGCAGCAACATTTTGTAGGAGCACACCTGCTTTTTCGGGTGATGTTATCCAAAATTCTGCTATATCAAACTTCATTAATAACTGCCCGTTATACGAGCTATTCGGCGGAAGATAAGCCCAAGCTAAAGTCCCCCCTTTACCATCAAAGCTGTCCTGCTCGCCTTGGCCTATATCTATAATTATATTCGCTTCATTAGGATTCTCACAACGAATAAATTTTACATTAGTGATAGCTTCCCAAGAATCCATAGCGACTCTTATTTCTTGATGCCATATAGAATCTGGCATATCGCTATCGGATCTCTTGATGAAATATTTTAAATCTCTTATACCCCATTTTCTTATTTTTTTAGCGTTCGATGTAACAAGAGCGTCTGGAAGACCGCATCTTAAGTTACCATTATTATCTCGAATGTACATAGCAACCCCTCGCTAATTATTTATCATTACTCCTATATATAATACACCGAGAGATGTGGCCAAGAACACACTAAAAATTAAAAAAGACCCATCTGTCTATCATGTCATTAGAGGTGGATACGTACTCTAAGTAATCTTTCATCTCATCCCAAGTGCTGAATATAGTTTCGTGAGGAAGAGTACCGAGAAGCCAATCGGGGGTATTCTCTTTTCCTTGAGCGACTCGTACAAGAATTGGTTTCTTCTGCCTGTTTGCTAAGAACAACTCCTCATATGTCCCGCATGGCTGCGCCTCTAGGTCTAGGTTGGCTATAATAAAATCGGAAACATCTACCATTCTCAGGTCTGTGTTTCTTATTACCCTCATTGAATCTGCAACCTTTTGATACTCTCCATTCTTTTTCCACTCTCTTCTAAGAGCCCTGTTTTCAAGATCCTCAACGCCCGTATCGGTAGGTTTATTACATGGGTCTAGAACAATAACATCTCTTGCTCTGAGATAATTAGATAGATATGCTCTCCAAGCAACACCCCCATCCGCAACCCTATCCATTGGCCCGCAAAGATAAGTCCTCAAATCTTTAATCCTGTTTTTTCCGCTCATGCTAATAGAAAACTGTTTCATTTTACAACCTTTTTACTAAACTCCTTCATCAAATTAATTCTGTCTTCACTACTCATGTCGGTAAAGTGACAGATAGGATCACCGATTTCATACTTACCTCCTAGACCAAGATCTTTCTCGTAAAAAGAATTAAAGTTTCTTGGATTATAATCAATATATACGTTCTTGTCAAACGAATTTATGTTCTTTTTCCAAAAAAAATTTACCGCATCGTTATCCCAATACTTTTCATGTTTGTATTTTTCATAATCACCCTGAGTCCACAGCCAAAGACCTTTAAGTAATTTCCTAGACCATTCAGTGTTTCTTAAAAAGAATAAGCCAAAATTCAGGCAGTGTTCAAAATGATAACCAAAGGCAAGACCCCTGCCTTGACAAGACAAAACCATATTATAATCATTATTACAGAAAGAGTCTATTCTCTTGGAAAAGTCCATTGCTAAAATATCAACATCAATCCAACACAACCATTCATTATCATCACACATCTTCATTGTGTCTAAAAGAAATGGGACTCTATTCCAACTTGGATGCCTATTAAAACTCCTTACATCCCGCAGTGCATGATGGACGTATCCATTTACATCACAATACTCAGAAATATTTTTTACACTTATAGATGCGTAGTCTTCTATCTCTGGTGTGTAAAGCTGACAAATTATCATTGTTATAATAAAAGATATATTAACCCTGATGCAAACAGTATAGGTATTATTATTAAACCTACACCTAAAACAATCAACCACATTTTAGTTGGCGCTGGCACTTTCATTTTACCCCCCCGGATTATTTTGCTCAACAGATTTGCTTAAATATTCTTGTTCCTATATTATAATTTTCCTTACTTGTTGTCGCGAACATGAAACCTCTTTCAGTTCTTTCTCCGTCTCTTTTTTTCTTATCTTCTATATAATAGTAATCTCTGTGTGAGGCAAAGACCCTACCCATTAATTCAGAACCTTTACCAGAATAAGCCATCTGACATTGCTCAAGGTTTATATCGTGAGCCATAATGTTAGGCGTCTTATTCCTAAGAAGCTGTAATGTCTCAATTCCGGCTCCCTGTATACTGTGATCCCCATCAATAAACACAAACTCAGCTTCAGGTCTTTTCTTTAACATAGAATATCCATCATCAGTGTTTATAATTATTTTTTCTGGCTTGTTGCACATACCTATTAAAGCAAGAAGTTCAGAAGTAATGTTTGGTTCAGATATGTGAAGTGTGAAGTCCTTACCTTTATTTAAAGCCTCTATGAAAGCAGATGTAGAAAGACCAGTATAAGAACCAATCTCCATTACATCTCTAAAATCATTGGACATTAAAAATTCGTGTATTATTCTTACATGTCGGGTGTCCGTAAGCCACTCAGTATTAGCGTTTTTTGTAAAATTATATTTATCAAAGTCCATCAAAAAAGTTCTTTAATAACTTTACCACTGTTGGCAATTTTCATAGGTCTTCCATTGTTGCTGGTAAAAGTAGTTCCCAAAGAAATACCAAGGGCCTTGCAAACAGAAGCCATGACATCCTGAGATGTATATGGTTCAGTTTCGACACGAGTACCATCTGAGTTGGTTTCACCAACGGCAATACCACCGTTCATCCCACCACCACCGACGACTACACTCCAACTTCGTGCCCAGTGATCACGACCGGCATTACCATTAATACGAGGTGTTCGGCTAAACTCGCCCATCCATATTACAACCGTATCGTTAATCAAACCCCTCTGTTCTAAATCTTCAAATAAAGCACTCATTCCTTGATCTAACATTGGTAGCTTATTATCCCTAAGCGTTGGGAATATATTTTGATGATTGTCCCATCCTCCCAAATTAACTTCAATAAAAGGTACTCCGGCTTCAGCTAGTCTTCTTGCCATTAAACAACCTTTACCAAAACCATTATCTCCATATCTTTGCTTTACATTGTCTGGTTCACCAGCAACTTTAAGAGCTTCCATTTGACTGCTAGTCAGAACATTAAAAGCTTCTTTTAAAATAGCCTGATGTTCTTTCGCAGCAGATCCTCTTCTTTGATTTATAAAACCAGATTCAATTGCATCTAAAGCATACGCTCTCTGATAAAATCTTTGATCTATTTTTATATCAAGATTTCTAATCCTACCGTCGCTGTTAACAACAAACGGGGAGTATTTCGCTCCTAAAAAACCGGCTCCCATACTACCGCCGCCTACAGAAATAAACTTTGGTATAGAAACTTCCGGTCTCTGTAGTTGATGAGATATTACTGATCCATAACTTGGGTGTTCTATGCTTGGGTTAGGAACATAACCTGTATGCATATAGTACCTTCCACGCATGTGATCTGCTTCCCTTGTGCTCATACTGCGGATAATCGCAGCGTTGTGCATTTGCTTTGCCATTAAGGGCATATGTTCACATATCTGTACATCTCCAGAGGTATTAATCGGTCTAAAAGGCCCTCCTGTTGGCGCTTTGGGTTTGAGATCCCAAATATCCATAGTCGAAGGGCCACCACCCATCCAAAGCAGAATAGCAGTTTTGTTATTTTTCTTTATCTCTTCTGCGTTTGCTTGTAGGGTAGATACCAGTGTTGCAACCGGAACCGATGTTAAAAAGTTTCTTCTATTAATTACCATTTTTTGCATGACCAATATCTAGCCTTCCATTTTGGGCCGGGTGTATCACACCTATGCCTAGCTCTAAAACTTCTTCTTCTAGCAGGATTATCTTTTTTGATTTCCATATTAGGATCTCCAAAGTTAACCTTAACAACATTTCCTTTTTGGTTTTTAACGTATACCGAAAATTTCTTAGGCCCATCAGGAGTTCTAAAAGGTTTATTTAAACTTACCTTTCTTCCTTGATACTCAGCAGCCTTAGAATTTTTAGGAGAATGTTTTTCATACCAATCTGAAAACTGTTTCATATTTTTTCCGGGCATATAAACTGTTTTATCATCTCCTGTTTTGTGAGGGTGTATATCTTTCATCCCAATCTTTTTAGCCATTTTCATAGCTTCTTCTTTAGACTGGAAGACATACTTTTCCATAGACCCAGCATCATGAGACTTGCTCTTTTTCTTTTGCTGAGCTTTTTTCCACGCTTCTGGATCTGGCCTGTCGGGATCACCCTTCTTGGAAGGTCTGTAATTTTTACCTTCTCTCTCTTTTTTCTTTCGTATATTTTCCCAAAGTCCGGGCTTTGCCTCTGAAATATCCCACTCTTCAGTCTCTTCTCCAAAATCAACATAATCAGCTTCTGCTGGAATAACAAAGTTTTCTTCGTTGATTTCTTCTGTATAACCTAATGAGGAATATTCCTCAACAGCTTCAACATACTTATCTTTGGATTTTGACTTCCAGTCGCTATAGGACTTCCATTCACTAGCACAAAACGCATACCTTTGCTTTTGGTCAGGAAAATCCTCATTTGTTTTATCGCTACCCATGCATCTCTGCATGTAGGCTTCTTCTTTTTCCCCTTTGTTTGGTGAAGGCATCTTATACTAGCTCCTTTATCGTTTCTCTATGGTCTAATAAATATTGTGGTCTTCCTGTTCTATCAAGAAGAGTTGTTGACATTGTATCTATACCAAGAGCTCTATACATAGTGGCAGAAATCTCCTGTATGTGTACAGGTCTTGAGTCTGGAATTTCTCCAAGCCTATTGGTTTCTCCTATAGTCTGCCCGTGATTGAAACCTCCTCCGGCTAACAAAGCACAAGAGACTTGAGGCCAGTGGTCACGACCGCCTTTAGGATTGATCTTCGGTGTGCGCCCAAACTCTCCCCATACAACAACAAGAGTGTCATCGAGCATACCCCTTTGATCTAGGTCTTTAACAAGAGCTGACACACACTGGTCTAACTTAGCGCCGTGATCTCGAACTAAATCGAAGTTTGACCCATGACTGTCCCATCTACCATAAGACAGGCTTACTGATCTAGCGCCAGCTTCCACAAGTCTTCTAGCCATGAGAACATGCTCATTAACTGTAGGTGCACCATCATATTGAAACTTATAAGGCTTTCCATCTCCATACATTTCTCTAATCTTAGGATCTTCTCTCGACAAATCCAAAGCATTTACTAAAGCGCTTGATGTCAAAACACCAAAAGCTTCTTCTGTAAATGTATCTATTTCAATTGACTGGTCTATTTTTCTGTTTAAATCGGCAAATCCGTTTAGGAGATCTCTTCTATTATTAAACCTTTCAATCTCCATGTTTAACTTCAGGTCTTTCATCATTTCGCCATTTGGCTTGAATGGCTTATGTGTATCTCCTAAATACCCAGAACCACCAGCTTCTGACCAAGGAGCATGTTGTGTAGGCTCAGCTAAACCCACCGCAACCGGAACGGATGGGTCAACTGGGCCTAAAATTTTAGAGGCGCACGCTCCAATAGCTGGGTATGTGGTTCCGGAAACCATGTCGTTACGGCTCCATCCTGTAACACACTGGTATCCATCATGTCTACCATCAGAACCAACTACGGAGCGGATTGCTGTAAATTTATCAAACATAGATGCTATCTGAGGGAAGCATTCGCCGATGTGCACTCCCGCCACATTGGTCGAGATCGGTTTGAATGGGCCGCGAATTTCAGACGGAGCTTCTGTTTTAATGTCCCACATATCTTGGTGAGGAGGGCCTCCACCCAAAAATATGTTAATGACAGATTTATGTTTTGTCCCTTCTTCATCTTGTGCCTTTAAGAGTTGAGGCATTGTTAACAACCCAAAGCCGCCTACAGATAAAAAACTTCTGCGTGATAAATTAAGCATAATGCACCTCTAGTTATTTTTTGTTTATATACACTCAGGACACTCGCAGGCTTCAACGCAAGCACACTCAGCCTTTACACATGGACATTCTTCAACACAAACTTCACAGTTTAACATGCTATCTTCTCCTTTGCTAAACATTTTTTTAATTTCATCTTTATTTGCAATACATATTGCAACTACTATAATTATAGCTATTAACGGAATTCTTTTTTTCATATCTATCTCCAGAGTAAGTTAAATTATTAAATCTTGAACTACTTTTCCGCCATCGACAATTTCAATAGGTCTGTCTCCCGGAGCCATAAGTTCTTTATCTGCTACAATACCTATTCTATTATAGATTGTTGCAGCCCAGTCTTCTACAGTTAAGGCATTATCTTCTGGTTCACTGGCCGTTGCATTGGAAGAACCATAGGTTATGCCTTTTTGTATTCCTCCTCCAGCCATAACAACACTAAATACTTTAGGCCAATGGTCTCTACCGGCAGTTGCGTTAATCTTTGGTGTTCTTCCAAACTCAGATGCTATACAAACTAAAGTAGAATCCAGCATTCCCCTAGCATCCAGATCTTCAATCAAAGCAGCAAAACCCTGATCTAATGCTGGTACTTGTCTGCGAATACCACTTTCTATATTGTCATGCATATCCCAGCCGCCATAAGTCAATGTGACAAATCTAGTCCCTGCTTCAACAAGTCTTCTAGCTAACAGCATCCTAGACCCCGCAGTATTTCTACCATACTTGTCTCTCACAGATGCATCCTCTTTATTAATATCAAAAGCTTCTCTTGCTTTTTCACTACTAATTAGGCCATAAGCTCGATTGTAAAAAGAATCCACAGCATCTAAAGAGTCTGACTTTTCTTTACTTGCGAAATAATCATTGACAGCAGAAAGCATATTTCTTCTAGTTCCAAACCTGTTGTCATTAACTCCATCAGGTAGCTTTAGGTCGCGCACCTGAAAGCCTTGGCTTGCTGGGTCAGACCCTAGACTGAAGCCTGAGAAAGAACTGCTTAGATAACCAGTACCCGCAAATTCATTAGGCTGGTTTGGTATGCATACGTATGGAGGAAGATTGTGGCGAGGGCCAAATTCATGCGCAACAACTGAACCCATTGATGGGTATTGAAGAGCTGGGCTGGGTCTATAGCCAGTAAACATATTATGAGTGCCTCGCTCATGAGCTGCCTCTCCATGTGTCATACTTCGGATTATAGAAATTTTATCTGCAACTTTTGCAGTTTTTGACATGGTTTCATTTAGTCTAATTCCGGGAACTACGGTTTCAATACTAGACATAGAACCTCTATACTCAATAGGAGCAAAAGGTTTAGGGTCAAAAGTCTCTTGATGAGCCATACCTCCGGGTAAATAAATGAATATTACACTCTTGGCTGGCCCTTCTATACTTTCATAGAATTTTTGGTCTGCCTGAGCTTTTTGCATGTAAAAATAGTCAGACAGAGAGATTCCTAAACCTCCCAAAAATCCAACTTGAA
>Ga0114932_10001057_pt1 | contig 32430 bp, 25 predicted proteins | sample 2SBtaG_2_FD_87286 | JGI IMG/M metagenome (GOLD analysis project Ga0114932, IMG submission 87286) | Deep subsurface microbial communities from Kolumbo volcano to uncover new lineages of life (NeLLi) - 2SBTROV12_ACTIVE470 metaG | ecosystem: Environmental > Aquatic > Marine > Volcanic ...
CACGCTCATAAGTGGAACCTGAATGCAGAGAACAACCTGATAAAATTCCCAATAAGATTAAAAACGGAATTAATTTATTCGACATGAATATCTCCAGAAAATTGATGGTAATTTTACTATGCTCAAATTCCATATAAATATTCTACCTCAAAAAAAGTTCTCTAAAATTTCTTTATTTTTCCTTGAAATGATTATAGGAATGGCTTTTAATTGACTTTTTAAAGGTTTTTCCTTATTATTGATAACTATTCTCATTATTAGAATGGCCAGCAGGGATTAAACCCTCATCTACAGACCGTTAACTTCCCTATTACTCCAAAAGTTCAATCGGATATCTAAATTATGCATCGTTTAAAGCCATTAAAACTTATTTTAATTATAGGAATGTTTGCCCTCCTAATTTTTGGAAAACCTTCCATAACAGAATCTTTCAATCAAGAAACTCAGGACAAAGTAAAAAAAATTGTCATGATGTTGAATATTGCTGCCAAAGAGTTTGAAGAGGGAGTAGTAGATGGAAAAGTGGTTGTTGCCCCTGAATATGAAGAAAGCAAAATTTTTTTACAGCAGGCCTCTGAACGATTTTCAAAAACCTCAGAAAAAATTCAGAATCAGGAAGAAGCAAATAAGATTGAGCTCCATTTCCCCGAATTATTGAAAATGATCGAAACAAAAGTAGATTCCCGGGAAGTCTGGGAAAAGGTGAATCAAATAAATTCGCAATTAATCACCACTTTTGGAATTGAAATCAATAAAGTTCCTGTAACCCCAGTTTCATTAGCAAATGGAAAAAAGATTTTTGAAAAAAATTGCTCCGTTTGTCATGGGTTAACAGGGAATGGTGATGGACCTAAGGCTAGCGAGCTTGACCCCTCCCCTGCAATCTTATCTGACCCTAAATTAACGGGTGATAAGAACACTGTTGCTTACGATAATTTCGAAGTTATCAATGTTGGAATAGCTAATACTGGAATGAAGTCCTGGGCGGGCATATTGACCGAAGCTCAAATTTGGGATGTCACTTATTATCTGCGTACTTTTTCTAATACTAATGTCCAACTGCCACCTGTGAACTTGGAAATGGCAGCGATAGAAAATGAGGCGGACACCAAAAATATCGATCAAATAGGGAGTGAAATCCGCAACCTCCTTCTAGAAAGTTTAAACAAATATAAAAATGGGGAAAATGAGGATGCAGCAGAAATTGCATTCGATGCCTATTTGACTTACGAAAAAATCGAATCCAATCTAATAACCCAAGACAAACCACTTGGTGTAAAGCTTGAATCTGCCTTCAGTCGTTTCCGGGGCGAAATCAAAAGTGGCGCTCAGCTGGAAAATGTTGAGAAACTACACGGTGAAATTATTTTAAATCTTTCCCGGGGACTGGAATTATTAAAAAAAGAGGTTGGTTTTTCTGGTTTGTTTATACAATCCTTTTCCATTATCGTCCGTGAAGGTTTTGAGGCAATCCTTATTATTGCAGCCCTGATCGCTTTTTTAAGAAAATCAAGAAACGATGCCCATGTAAAGAATATACATATCGGAGTTATTGTAGGAATTTTAGCAAGTTTTCTTACTGCCTATATCGTTCATGAAATTCTCCATCTAAGCATGGCCAACCAGGAAGTTATGGAAGGCTGGATAATGCTCGTTTCTGTCGCAATTTTATTCTGGGTCAGCTACTGGTTGGTTTCAAATATAGATAATAAAAAATGGCAGAAGTACATTAACCAAAAGATGAGCGGTGCTCTTTCAGAGGGCAATGCTTTCACTCTAAGTGCCGTAGCTTTTATTTCAGTATATAGAGAAGGATTTGAGACCGTATTATTTTATAAAGCGCTTTTTTTATACGCAGGAGAAACAACAGGGGGGATTGTCCCGGGATTCCTTGCCGGTTGTTTGGTCCTTGCAGGGGTATTTTACTTAATAAATCACCTGGGAATGCGAATTTCAATTAAATGGTTTTTTGGCTTCACCAGTGTCTTACTCTATTACATGGCATTCACCTTCATGGGAAAAGGTATTCATGAGTTACAAATGGGGGAACAGTTTTCTATGACTGCTGCTGAGTTTTTACCCAGCATTTCCTGGCTGGGAATGTACCCCACATGGGAAACCTTTGTTGGGCAGGCGATTTTATTTGCTGCTTTTGTTTTTGGTTTGATTTACACCTTTATCATTAAAGGAAAATCTGGTACCCAGCAATCAAAGGGGGAATCATAGGAGTTGAAAGGAGGTTCAAGAGATTTAGGGGGAATGCATTAATGTAAAAATCTTTTGTCTTTACCTTTGAATGTGGTGGGATGGGACTGGTCGCGATTCATCATATCCATCTTTTTATACTCTTCCCAGTTATCGCGAAATAAATTGAAACCAACAAAGTCCAACGCTTGCATGATTTCCAATTCGGAAACCTTTCCCTCGCCAGCATCAACATCTCTAATGGCTTCTTCAATTTGCTCACAAAGGCCTGCAAACCGCTCTTCGTCTTCAAACATCATAAAATCTTTCATAAAGTCAAAACTCATTTTCTGCCTCCACCAAAAACTTAGCGATTCTTCAAATTCTCTTAAGATAGTTTAGAGTAAAAATTTTTTACTGCAAACATAAATTCTTCAATATCCTGCTGGATTTCTTGGAACCCCCGTTTTTCCATACGCTGCACGGAAAAAATGGAACCTCCCAATGCCACAGCATCAGCTCCGGCTCCCAGGTAATCTTTAATGTTTGACGGGTTGACTCCACCAACAGCCATCAATTTTATCTTATCAAAAGGACCCTTAATGGTTTTGAAATAAGCGGGTCCCACTTGCGAAGCAGGAAAAACTTTAACCATGGTAGCACCGGATTCCCACGCTTTTTGAATTTCAGTAGGAGTCAATGCTCCAGGAAAATAGGCTGTTTTATTTTCTACACAAAATTTTGCAATCTCTTCATCAAAATTTGGGGCAACGATATATGTAGCCCCTGCATCAATGGCTTTTTTCGCATCCTCTACAGAAAGAACCGTCCCAGCACCAACCTGCAGCTGGGAGTATTTAGAATTGATTTTTTTTATAAGGTGAAAAGAGTTGGGGGTATTCAGAGTAATTTCCAGAAACCGAAGGCCTCCGGCAAGAGATGCATCTACCACACCCTCTAGAGATTCCTCATTCACCCCTCTAATAATCCCGATAACGGGCTCAGATTCAAAACCAGGTAGATCAAAGACCATCCGTTAAACGTTGGCTTCGGAAGTTAGTTTTTCATAGAATCCCAAATATTCGTCTTTATCATCTGAGTTTCGTAACTTCATTCCAGCGCGAGGATGCAAATCTAAAATTCCGGTGATCATATATGGAATATTATATCCCCATTCAATTTCTTGTTGAAGCTTTACGAACTCTTTCCCTAACACTTCCAGAATAGGCTTGATATTGAACTTAGGATTCTTCAAAAATCCTAACAACAACTCAAGAGGACAATTGCCGGCGGCACGCCCAATTCCCAAAATAGTTCCATCGAGATAATTTATGTTCTGAATGATGGACTCAATCGTATTTGCAAATGCGAGTTGCTGATTGTTATGAGCGTGAATACCAATTTGTCGAGTTGGCATAGCCGCTATATATTTTTTTGCTAAATAGGCGATTTGCTCCGAGTACAGCGCACCAAAGCTATCTACCAAGTAGACAACATCAACCGCACTTTCTTTTTCTACCTGTGCCAGCGCTTCATCCAACTCCCTTTCTCGAGCATGCGATACTGCCATTATATTAATCGTGGTCTCGTAACCTTTCCCGTTCAATGTATTGACAAACTCAATCGCTTTGTCTATATCTTTTACATAGGAGGCGACTCGCATCATATCTACATAGCTTTCAGCTTTTGGAATGACTGACTTAGGATCAAACCTGCCAATATCGGCCATAACAGAAACTTTGCAGTTCAGTTCAGTATCACCAATAACGTTTTCCAAATCCTTCTCCGAGCAAAATTTCATCGGACCGAATTCGCCACGCTTAAACTGATTTTCGTCCGCTTTGTACCCTAATTCAATATAATCGACACCCGATTCATTCACAGCACGGAACACACCACGAACTAAATCATCACTGAATAAGTGGTTGTTCATCAATCCACCATCCCGGATAGTACAATCTAAAACTTTTATTTCTTTTCGATACATAATATTAAAGCTCCCAACGGGTATTTAAGCCACCCGAATAAACGAAATTGCAGTATAATTTTCAACAGATTGGAGAAATAGATTATATTTCTATTGAAGTTTTACGTCAATCAGATAATTGACTCTTTCATCTTTAAACCCTTTATTGACAGAGACTTTAAGCAAAACAGACTTACTACCAAATATCAACCCAACTAACTTTTTTAATGTAAATTCTAATAAATTATATCTAATTATGAAAAATAAAAACTCTTTTTGGATTATAAAGCAGGAGCCTTCTAAATATAGCTGGCAACAATTTGAAAAAGATGGGAGCACTTATTGGGATGGCGTTCGCAACTACCAGGCGCGAAACAATTTGAAAGCCATGAAAAAGGGAGACTATCTTCTCTTTTATCACAGTGTGATTGGTAAAGAAATTGTGGGAATTGCAGAAGTAACTCGAGAAGCATATCCCGATCCTACAACGGACGATGAACGTTGGGTTGTCATCGACTTAAAACCCGTAAAGCCTTTTAAAGTTCCCGTTACCCTTGAGGATATTAAGGCCCATAAAGGACTCTCTGAAATTGCACTTATCAAACAAGCGAGATTATCGGTAATGCCCATCACAAAGAAGGAGTTTCAGGTTTTACTGAAACTGGGAAAAACCAGCCCTCCAAAATAACTAACCTGCATTTCATTCGGACTGAACCTGGTATATTTGCAATTGACTTAAATTATCTGAAGGTATAAATTCAAAAATTCTTGAAAATGACAGGGGTTTAAATTGAAATTTATTTTAATAACTTTTCTTTCGATCTTTGCTTTTTCCTGTTCTGATGATGTCGAAAACAAGCACGGCCCTGGAAGAATATCTAAACACATAGAAAGCCAACCTGTTAATCCTCTTAAGCCTCAAAACACACAGGCTCAGGAACACATTAGTGGCAATGGAGAATCCCGTGTTTCCGGTGCCCCGTCTTCCTTTCATATAAGCGGTCAATAGGGAGATGAATAAGAGACTGCTGTTTTCAACAACCCTTTTATTGCTAGCAACCCTCAGTGGATCCTCATTCGCCAATAATGAGGAAATTTCCAAGTGCCACAATCACATTAAACCATTACATTTGGAAAGAGAGCGGGTAGCACAATTAGATGGGATATGGGGTTTATTTGAAAAAAACCGGGCTCTACAAGGAAACTCGGTCGTAGCTATAAATTTAGATAAAAAGGTGAACTCTATAATTTTTCACCTCGAATACCTTTGCGACACTCTCAATGGCATACCCATGAACGAAGTAGCACGATATGTACGAGATGGAATAAATAAAAATGGTGAGAAGGATTTTCGCAAGGAATTAATTATTCTTGGCAAGAGTAAGGCCGATATTGACATATGGTTTGAATTTACCCGATATTCCATTAAAAACGAAGACCGTCCCTTAGAATTAAATAATATATTCGAATCTATTAAAAATTCAGTCCCCTTTATTCATTCATACGTTTCTCTAGCAGAAAAAATTAATCGCCGTGAAATTGATGGTTCCATAGTAAAAAGTGTAGGTGCACTTTCCCGTAAAATTGACTATTTTTTTGAAACTGACAAATACATGAACCAGGCTTTAAATGAAAATAAAAATATTCCTTATGTTGACATTAATGAAAGCTCAGGGGGTTCCTGACATGCCTACTTTCTTACAGGTATTAAAAACAAATTATCGAGGTTAATTATGAACAATTTTTTAGTCATTGGTGGTAGCGGCGTTATGGGCCAAGCAGCGATTAAAGCCGTTCGTGAAAAATTTGGTAAGGACGCCAATATTATCGCCAATTGGTTTGGCAAAGAGGATCCGGGTTTTTCAATTGACGGTGCTACAAAAACAATTTTTGGAGATATTTCTGATCCGAACTGCGTAAATAAAATTTTGGCAGAAAATCAGGATCCGTTTGACTATATGTTTTATGCCACCGCTTTGGGAGAAGTAGGCGTACCCATTGCTGAAACCCAGAAAGAATCTATAACCCAGTCGAATCGATTATCCTTTGATCCAATTCCAATGCTGGAAGAACGATTGAACATAAAGACCATAGTTGCTTATTCAACGTTTTATGTGATCCGCCATCAATTAGCCACATATGGTGCTATGGGCTATTCTAAAGAAGCCATTGAAAAGTGGACCCTGGAGTCAGGAAAGTCTCATCATGCCTGCATTCGCGCCGGACTTTTTGAGTCTCAATCATCGAGAGGAATAAAGCTCTTACTCCGAAAATCTGCTAAAAATCCAGACAACCTTAAAGATCCTTTATTAAAATCCTACTTTGTGGGCAAAAGTTCCAAGGAGGGTATAAAAGAGTTTGAAGAAGGGATTTTTTCTGAAGAAAAAGAGGCCTATGGCGACTGCCGAACAAATGCAGAAGACCTCTATCAATCACACCTTACTCTTTTTGAATCTAATAGCCCTCTTTTCGTAAATGTGTGCGGAAAAAGGATTTGGTTATCCAAAGAACCCCAATTACTGAAAGACTATTTCTAAAATAAATAACGATTTCTCAATGTTTTTTAGATTTTAAGTCGATATGGGAAGATTGTTTTTCGTGCATTTTTTTCAATTGAATTGATTTAATGTTTATTTTAATTCATAATTGATTATCAGTATATTTCATAATTTAGCCTTTAAAAATGGATCTGCGAGTTCTTATAAGTTAAACATATGAACGATATTTCCCCAGAAAACAAACCATCTGAGTCGGTAAGACTTTCACCTGATGAAAACCTGAACACCTTATTGCGCAGTGTTGTCGATGAGGTTACCGTATATGCCGAACGATTGGGCGGACAAATAAGAAAACTTTCGGACATCGGTCGAGCCCTTTCAGGAGTGTATGATCTCAACACATTACTTGAAATGATCGTTGATCAGGCTCGCAGCTTTACCAATGCTGATGCGGGCACCCTATATATTGTTGAAGACAACACCCTTCGTTTTCAAATTGTTCAAAACGATAGCCTTAAAATTCGAATGGGAGGAAAAACCGGAGAAACAATCCCCTTCCCTCCTGTCGAATTAAAAGAATCCAATGTCTCGGCTTTTGTTGCACTCAAAGGAAAATCGGTCAACATTCCCGATGTTTATGATACGGATTTATTCGATTTCACCGGCCCCAAAAAATTTGATCAATCGACGGGATACCGGTCTAAATCAATGCTCGTGGTTCCAATGAAGAATCATGACAACGATGTAATCGGGGTTTTACAACTACTGAATGCCACCAACCCTGCAAACAATCAGGTTATTGGATTTTCTCAAGACTACGAAAACCTTTCCGAATCTTTGGCTTCGCAGGCAGCAGTTTCCATTACCAATGCCAAGTTAATCTCAAATATGACCGAATTGTTTGAAGCCTTCGTTAAGGTCATGGCGACAGCCATTGATGAAAAATCACCCGTGACGGGCGGTCATATTAGACGTGTGGCCGATCTAACTCTCACCATGGCGGAGGTCATCCATGACCATGAGGATGGAGCATTCAAGGAAATAAAATTTTCTCCGGATCAAATGTACGAATTGAGAATTGCCGCTTATATGCATGATATTGGAAAAGTCACCTCACCTGTTGAAATCGTGGAAAAAGCAAAAAAACTGCAAACCATATTTGACCGTATTCATTATGTACGTTTGCGGATGGATTACATGATTCAGAAAGTTAAGCTGGAAGGTCAACAAAGGAAAATTGAATTACTGGAGAAAAAGGCTGATATTGCTGAGATCAAGAAAATTGAATCAGATTCAGAAAAGCAGATTCTGGAGTTGGAAGAGATTCGTGCTTTCATAAATAAATGCAATGAACCGGGAGAATTTCTGGAAGATGAAACTCTTGAAAGACTAAAGGAAATATCCCAAAGAAATTATTTGGACAACGAAGGCCAAGAGCAGCCTTTTATAACAGAAGACGAGCTGGTCAACTTATCGATACGCCGTGGCAGTATTACTGAAGCGGAAAGAAAAAAGATGCAGGATCATGCCGCTGTAACTTTAAGAATGCTGAAACAAATTCCTTTTACGAAAAAGCTAAAAAATATACCCAGCTTTGCGGGGGCGCATCATGAATTCATCAATGGAAATGGTTATCCGCTTGGTTTGAAGGGAGATGAAATTCCGTTTGAAGGAAAACTCATGGCAGTCACAGATATAGCCGAAGCACTGACCGCATCAGACAGACCGTATAAGAAAGCCATGCCTTTGGAAACAGTCTACCGAATCCTTAGATCCATGTCAGAAAAGGGAGAGCTCGATAATGATCTGGTAGAGTTATTTATTGATCAAGAGATTTACAAAATTTATCAGGAAAAACACGAAAACGGTACAGCCAAAAACTGACCTACACCCCGCCCCGTTTAGACCCAGAATTCCGGTTCCACAGACCCTATCAAAATCCTAAAATTAAATTTCTAAATCTGACCATCAAGTAGAACTCTAACTATTTTTTCTTTGGTTTATAGGGTCCCGTACGTAAATAGTTATCATTCATTTTTACATGTGGATCAATTTGCGGAGCATCCTGATCTTTACCCTCCGGGTGACCATCTACAAACTTTTTATCTAGCAGGCTCTTAGTCTTTTTTGATAAAATAGTTGATCTTTTTTTTCTAGTTCGGGTTTTGCGTTCTGAAAATGTTTCTTTATATCTTTTTTTATCCTCATGGGACATATTTAGAATCATAATTCCTCGCAATAGCTGGCAAGCCAAGAAAATTCAATTATCAATTTGAATAGATTACGCTAATTTTGGTCAAAGTTGAAAGTTTTTTATGCCCCTTGATAAAATTATAAACGCACTCAAAGATGAAAATTTTCAGGAAGTGGAACTCGCGACCTATATCAATGAGTTGGACCACTTCGAAATCGCCCGCCGTCTGAATGAGTTTTCGAGAGAAGACAAAGTTCGAGTTTTTCATCTCCTAGATAGTGACAACAAACGCCAGGTATTGCTTTATGAGACGGATATGGATAGCAGGATGGAAATCCAGGATACTCTAGATAAAGATTATTTGGCAAACTTGCTTGATGAAATGGCGGAAGATGAAGCCACCGATATAATTCAGGAGCATTCCAACGCTACTCAGGAAGAAATTCTGAGTAAGATGGAAAAACAGGATGCCGAAGTAATAAAAGACCTAATTCAATACGGAGAAGAAACTGCCGGCGGACTGATGACCCCTGAGTTCAACAAAGTTTTGTGGAGCCATTCCGCTGCTGAAATTTTTACCAAAGTTAGGCAAGAATCTAATTCCGATACCCAGCCCTATTTTTATGTCGTGGATAACCAAAATAAATTATTGGGTTTTTTCAAGCTTCGTGATCTGTTAAATGCTCCTGCCTCCGCTTTGGCTAAAGAATTTATACGCTCCGAAACCCCCAAAATAGAGATCAGCGATCCTTGTGAAAAGGTAGCCAACGTAATGAGTCAAGAGCACCTCAGCATATTGCCCGTCGTTGACGAAAACAACGTCATTCATGGGGTTGTCACTTTTGATGATGTTATCCGTGTTATGGAGGATATAGCAAGTGAAGATATCTACACAATGGTTGGTACAGCAAAAGTAGACCCTTTTGCCAAAAAGACGGGTAGCAAAATTATTGCCCGCGCCCCCTGGCTCTTTACAACCTTTATCGGTGGGATTATTAGCGCGTGGATATTGGGTGTATTTGACGGCACACTTTCGGAATATACCGCAATCATTCTATTTATACCGTTTGTAATTGGGCTAGCAGGCAATGTGGGGATTCAAGGAGCAACTATCATTGTTAGAGGGCTTGCAACAGGAGACATTCAAGAAGACAATATTGCGCATATAGTGAAAAACGAAATACTGGTGGGAACACTCAATGGAACCATTTTTGGAGTTCTTTGCGGCACATTAATCAGTCTTACAGCAGAAGTTTTTTTGAGCACAGACCCTCTACTAGGGTTAGTCGTAGGAACTGGTATTATTCTGGCAGTATCGGTAGCATCCCTGGTGGGTTCTCTAACACCCATTATGTTCATTAACCTGGATATTGATCCAGCTATAAGCACCGGACCTATAATAACTGTCGCCAACGATATTCTCGGGCTTGCTATTTACCTTGTCACAGCAAAATTCATTCTTGCTGCATTCTAGAAATTATTCTTCTGGCTCCTTTAATTTAATCTCTATAATCGCAGTATCCACCTCTACATATTCCTGCTCTTGCACATAGAATTCTGTCACAACACCTTCAACCTCTGAAAGCAGAGTGAAATAACCCTCAGAGATTATCTCGGCAACGGCAGTTCCGGGTACTACTTTGTCCCCTATTCTAACGAGGAATTTATCAACTTTCCCTGAAGTCATGGTGGGGTACATCGCACACATGATTATATAATCCTCCATCAAGCCTTCCTCTCTTGCAAATAACATATAACGTTAGTGAATTTAGTATGCAGCCTAATGGTATTATTTCGCCTTACAGATCAAACCAAATGTCTAAAGTATTTATGAATACTGGAATTTAAAATGCATTTTCAATAAAAAATGTATAAAATTAAAAAACCTAAAATATCTAGCAAATAAAAATGAAAATAAATACAGGCGACATCCTTTACGAGCACTTTTCGCGAAACACAGGCGAGGTAATATCTGTCATAGAGCATCCCGATGGGAAAATCATTAAAGTCCGCTGGCGGTTGGATGGCCAGCTACCCCATGACACAGAACTTTTTTATAAAAAGGTCAAACGCTGTATTCGCGATGGTCTCTATGAACATACTCCTGCAAATTAATGTTTATAAACAGTATGGGAAGGCCGTCCGGCTAAAATATTTTCTTTACCCCAATTGACAACATTTTTAAATTTATCTGATGCCATAAAATCATTAAATGCCTGTTCTTCGCTCCACTCAGAAACAATCAGGTAAGACTGAGCATCACTGACATCTTTATACAAAAATGATTTCGAATGGCCTTCCATTTCTTCCATTACGCCTAAAACAGCTGTGAAGGCGTCTTCAAAAACCTTTTCCTTACCCGGTATCATCTTGTAATTCATCCCTATAGTAACCATTAAATCTTCCTTTCTAATACAAATTAAAAAAACAAATAATCAGGCAACCAACTGCAAATCCTCCTGGTTGTCAATTTGCTGAATAAAAATATTTTCAATGCCATATCTATTTATGATGGCTCGAATATTATCTTTTTTATGCCCCAGGTACAAAGAAACTTTCCGTGAAGGTACTTTGAAGGTAATGATTGGAGGAATGCTTGGTAATCTATCAATCATGGCATACATGTTATCTCTGGCGATCAAACTGTCTACCAGATATCTAAAAGATGGATGATAAGGCCCATCCACAAGATTTTCAAGCATAGAAGAGTCGGCATGCAATCCAACTCTAATAACAGGGATACCTGCCTTCTCAAATTCTTTCATTGTTTCTTTAACTAATCCTAGCATTCTATCCAAACTCCAAGGAGAATACTCTCCTACCCTATACATTTCATATAATTTGGTATTTTTTATAACCAGTGTTGGATAAATACGCACAAAGTCAGGACCTAATCCCATAACATCCTTGACAGATTGCATAAAAATAGATTCATCATCCTCAGGAAGTCCTGGCATCAATTGAAGGCCCAGTCTTAATCCTTTATATCGAATTGAATTTACAGCAGATTTCACAATCTCAAAATCACAAGGACGACCCACTGCATTCAATACCTTATTATTTGTAGATTGAATTCCCAATTCGACAACCTGTACCCCATTTTCTTTCAGAAAAGAAATATTTAGTTCATTTACCAATAAACTGTGAGTCGACACTCTGATTGAATGAACATGGCCTGAATTAATCCAAGGCTGTACAGCTCCCAGAAGCTTCTTTTGCCTTTCAACAGTTAAACCAGTAAAACTTCCGCCATAAAACGCCACCTCACGTTTTTCAGGCAAATTTCCCGAATCAAAAACATCCAAATAAGTTCTAATAGCATCATGAACTATTTCTTGATCGCTTGGCGCTTGAACCCCGGTGATTTTTGATTGATTACAAAAAACACAACGATAAAAACACCCTTCATAAAGAATAAAAACGGGGATAATCAATTGAGATCGTTTTTTCACAAAAATTTCTATTAATTTAGCTTAAAAAAAATTTGATAAATAATCAAGGAATTGGTTTAGGGATTGCCATACCCCAATCACAACCAGAGAAAGAAAAAACAATCCCAAACCAATACTAATTCCAAAAGTTATTCTTGATGCGAGGGTTTCAGGTTCAAACTTTAGCGGCTTATTATCTTCTGGAACGGGATCTCGTTCGTATGGCAGCTTTTTATTAACCATATCTATCTAATAAAACGTTATTACAAACGTCTATACATCTTTTCAAATTCATGTTTAAAAGCAGCCATTGCTGAATTCATTTCATCTAACCTTCCAATCAATATTTTCAAAAGGTGATCTTTAAATTTATTTAAAATTGCAGGATCTAAAGTTTTTAAAAGAAAACTATCCATTTTTAAAACAACAACTTTTTTCTTTGCAATAACATTTGTTGAGCGAGGCTTGCCAGTAATTAAAGGCACCTCGCCAAACATGGAACCCGCCTCTAGAGCATTCAACTCAGCATCAGGGACCTCATTTTTAGTTATAGCCAGACTCCCCTTGAGAAGCACAAAAATCGTTGAATCTTTTTCTCCCTGACGAATTAAATGGTCCCCTTTTTTGTACTCAACAATATGAGTATTAATGGATGCCATTATTTTCTTTTCCTTTACTGTGAAAGGTTTAAAGAAAGGGATATCCGTCATCAAATTAAGAATCTCTTTTTCTTTCATAATACCGCAATCCTGTAATTAATTATCTTCGAAACACTCACAATAACCATCCTGGGACCATTTGATGGTTATATAATCAGGGAAAATTGTATCCTTGTCATAATTTGCCAAATCAAGTTGATCACAAGTGAGGTTTTGGGCGTTCTTTAAATTAGCTCCGTTTAAAAAGGTATCCATAAGCTCTGCCCCATCAAAATCTGCTCCCGAAAGATCGGCTTCACTCAATACCGCTTGGGTTAAATCTGCCCCTGACAAATTTGCCTCGCTGAGATCTGCCTTTATTAGATAAGCTGCTGTTAAATCCGCATCCTCCAAACAGGCACCTTTTAATTTTGCCTGCATGAGCTTGGCATTACAAAGATCCGCGCCTTTTAAACTATCCTTGGAATTTTCTATTTCCTTTTTCCTGAGAATCCAATCTTCAAGCATACAAATCAAATCTTATTTAAGGTGGAGAAACAACACAAATTAATGATGCATTTTATCTTAATTTTTTAAAAGAACTGAACAATAAATCAGGAGTCAGCAGAAAAATTCTTCATAGCGATTTTTGCTGCTGCCTGCTCAGCCTCTTTTTTACTTCGCCCAAGCCCCTTCCCTTGGACCTCATTTTTTATCATTACAACAACTTCAAATTCTTTTGCATGGTCTGGGCCAATTTCTCTAACAACTTTATAAGATGGGATGCAAACCAGTTTGTTTTGGGTGTATTCTTGAAGGTCACTTTTAAAATCTCTAAAAGACCAGGACTCAGCAGTTTTTTCAATTTCTTCTATCAGCAAGGGAAGAAAAATATTTGAAGCAGCGTCCAATCTGCCGTCGCGAAAAACTGCACCCGCCAAGGCTTCAAATGCATCCGCCAAAATGGATGGCTTTTTCCTGCCACCTGAAAGATCTTCACCTCTACCCAATAAAAGGAAATCTCCTAATTGGATTTTCTTTGCTAATTTTGCCAAACAGGTCTCATTTACAACAGCGGCTCGAATTTTGGATAAAGTTCCTTCGGCGAAATCACTGTATTTATGCACCAGATAATCGCTTACCAGAACATCCAAAACTGAATCGCCCAAAAATTCCAGACGCTCGTTATGCTTTAGAGATTTGCTTTTTTCGTTTGCGTAGGACTTATGGGTGAGAGCTTTATTGAGCAGGTTTAAATCAGTAAACTTAAAATTGATTCGGTCCTGCAGGCAAGCCAATTCTTCCATTCGGTTATCGGGGAAATCCATTTTCGAGTCTATCCAGAGTATTTTTTAAAAACCAGTACTCCATTCGTACCCCCAAAACCAAAAGAATTGGAAAGACATATATCTATTTTAGCCTCCCGCGCTTGATTCGGAACATAATCAAGATCGCATTCCGGGTCTGGAGTCGTGTTATTGATCGTTGGAGGTAAAGTTCCTTTATTCATTGCCAAGATTGAATAGATAGCTTCTACTCCACCGGCCGCACCCAATAGATGACCCGTCATGGATTTGGTTGAACTTACCGCGAGCTTTTTGGTGTGATCCCCAAAAACAGTCTTTATCGCCTGGGTTTCCGTTGCATCTGCTGCTGTTGAGGTTCCATGAGCATTGATATAATCAACATCCTCCTTATTGATCCCTGCGTTATTTAATGCCAGGTTAAGACAACGCGCAGCACCTTCACCACCTGGAGAAGTTGCTGTAATATGATGCGCATCCCCGTTCAGTGCATATCCGATAATCTCCCCAAGGATAGGAGCTCCCCTTTTCTTGGCAAATTCCATCTCTTCAAGAATCAGCACGCCGCAGCCTTCACCTATTACAAATCCATCTCGGTCCATATCAAAAGGTCGGCTAGCGCCCTGAGGATCATCGTTACGATGTGACAATGCTTTGGCCGCATTGAATCCTCCTATACAAAGAGGAGTGATGACAGATTCCGTTCCACCTGCAATCATCACATCCGCATCACCGTATTGAATTAGGCGCGCAGCTTCGCCAATGGAATGAGTACCCGTTGCGCAAGCTGTGACCACGCAGGAGTTGGGGCCTTTAGCACCCGTTTGAATGGAAACCTGACCCGAGGCTAGATTTGCAATCAACATGGGTATGAAAAAAGGAGTGATTTTTTTAACCCCTCTTTCTTTAAAGATGTTGTGGTATTTTTCGATTGCGGGAAGACCGCCAAGACCTACGCCTACAATAACTCCTACCCTCTCGGCATTGGAGTCATTAATGTCCAACCCAGACTCATCCATAGCCATTTTACTGCAGGCCATCGCATAATGGATAAACCGATCCATCTTTTTTATATCTTTATGATCGATATAATCTTTCGGATCAAACCCTTTTACTTCACCCGCAATTTTAACGGGGAAATCATCATCAGGAGTGAAGCTTGTTATGATGTCAACACCCGAACGACCATTAAACAAGGCCTCTTCGTTCGCTTTCACTCCTAATCCCAAAGGAGAAACGATCCCCAACCCAGTAACAACCACTCGCTTTTTCATCTATTCACCTCAGGGATGAGGAAGGCAATTTAATTTGTCTGACCTTTAATATAGTCGACTGCATTTTGAACGGTAGCGATCTTTTCAGCATCTTCATCAGGAATCTCAATATCAAATTCCTCTTCAAGAGCCATGACCAACTCTACGGTGTCCAAAGAATCGGCACCCAGATCATCAATAAAGGAAGCTTCAGAGTTCACTTGCTTTTCATCCACTCCTAATTGATCGACAATAATTTCTTTTACTTTTTCTTCAACAGACATAATTTTTCAAACTCCTAGTTGGAATTACATCAACATACCACCGTTTACATTTATTACTTGCCCCGTAATATAACTGGCATTCTCTGAAACTAAAAATGAAACACAACGCGCTACATCTTCCGGCTGCCCTAATCGTGCAAGCGGAATTTGCTCTATTAATTTTTCTCTAACCGACTCTTCTAAAACTCGAGTCATCTCTGTATCAATAAATCCAGGGGCTACGGCGTTGGCTCGAATGCCTCGAGGTGCAACCTCCCTGGCCAGTGTTTTGGTAAAGCCAATTAATCCAGCCTTGGAAGCCGAATAATTTGCCTGGCCAAAATTTCCCATGACTCCCACAATGGATGCGATATTGACAATTGCACCGCTTTTCTGCTTCATCATTTGTTTGGCAGCTTGCTGACTACAAAGAAAACTACCTTTCAAATTTATATTTAATACAAGGTCCCAGTCGACTTCTTTCATTCGCACCAGCAATCCATCTCGAGTGATGCCAGCATTATTAACAACAATGTCGACCGGTTTATATTCTTTTACAATCGAATTGAAAACACTTTGCACATCCGCAGCACTTGAAACGTCAATACGGACTGCAGAGGCTTTTCCTCCAGCTCCCTTTATTTCCTCAGCTGTTTTTTCCGCGCCTTCCAAGTTGACATCCCCCAAAATAACATGGGCACCCTGCTTCGCCAACTCTTCACTGATGATTCTTCCTATTCCCTGCGCGCCACCCGTTATCAGAGCAATTTTTCCATTTAGTTCCATTTTATCTCCAGGCTACCTATTTTAATGCCGTAAGCGTTTGCGATAACGATTCTCTATCGCCCACCTGATAGCAATCAATGCTTTTATCAAATCTTCTCATTAATCCGCTCAAAACTTTTCCAGAGCCTAACTCCACAACCGTATTAATTTTATGGTCTGCAATTGATTGCATTGTTTCAGACCAGCGAACCGGAGAACATACCTGTTTCACTAAAGATTCTCTTGCATCAATTCCTTTGGTAATGGGTTTTGCCTCGATATTATTGATAACAGGAAAGGACAGGTCGTAAAATTCAGTATCTTCCAACTCTTTTTGAAGCTTGATTTCTGCCGGCTTCATAAGCGCACTATGAAAGGGTGCGCTCACAGGTAGCACAACGGCTTTTTTCGCCCCTGCCGCTAAAGCATCTTGTGAAACTTGGTCAACGGCTTCCTTGTGCCCGGCAATTACAGTCTGAACAGGACTATTTAAATTAGCGGGTTGGACAAGGTTGGATTCACTGGAAACCTTATCACATAATTCCTGAATGGATTCGACAGGCAGTCCAATAATTGCAGCCATAGAACCCACACCCACAGGAACCGCCTCCTGCATAAATTTTCCTCGCAATCTCACCAGGCGGACAGCATCCTTAAACTTCAGCGCTCCTGCAGCGACCAATGCCGAAAATTCACCGAGGCTGTGGCCAGCAGCAAGTACGGAATTAATACCATTTTCTCTTAGCATTTTCAAGGCCATTGTACTATGGATCAACAACGCAGGCTGTGTATTTTCAGTCAATTTGAGAGTCTCATCCGGGCCATTAAAACAAATACTTGCAAGGTCATATCCAAGCACCTCATTCGCCTCTTCAAACATTAGTCTGGCCTCTGGCGCATGGTCATAAAAATCCTTACCCATACCAATGAATTGGGATCCCTGCCCCGGAAATACAAAAGCTATTTTCACCATTTGATCACCGCAGCCCCCCAGGTCAAACCTGCACCAACAACACTCAAAACCGAAACATCCCCCGGATTAATTTTTCCTTCGCTTTTAGCATCTGCAATCCCTATTGGAATGGATGCGGCAGAAGTGTTTCCGTATTTTTGAATTGTCATGTGAATTTTTTCCTCAGGAAAATTTAATTTTTCAGCTACGGCGCTAATAATTCTTTTGTTGGCTTGATGTGGAATAAGATGATCAACATCTTCTACTTTCATACCGTTGTAATCCAAAGCCTCTTGAATTACATTTGTCATTCTTTTTACGGCTACTTTAAAAGTCGCATTGCCCGACATTTTTATAAAATAATTTTTATCATCAATATCTTCTTTGTTAATTCCAGTCGTACCAATCCCACCAGGAACAGCGATGAGGTCCGTCAAGGCACCGTCTGAATAAATATGTGAAGATAAAATTCCAACAGGTTCTTGCTGTTCCGTTCTCTTCAACAAAACCGCCCCTGCCCCATCACCAAAAAGAATACAGGTGGACCTGTCAGACCAATCCACAATTCTTGAGTTCACTTCACTTCCAATTACCAGAATATGCTCATAGCGCCCTGCTTTAAGATATTGTTCGGCAATTGACAATCCGAAAACAAAACCCGAACAAACCGCAGAAACATCGTACGCCGCTGAATTAAACGCTTTCAATTCTTTTTGAACAAAACAGGCGGTAGCCGGAAACAATACGTCTGGACTGGACGTGCAAACAATGATCATATCCACCAGATCCGGACTCACACTGGCAGAATCTAATGCCTTGCTTGCGGCTTTGGCAGCCAGGGTAGAAGCAGACTCATTTTCTGCGGCAATCCTTCGCTCTTTGATTCCAGTACGAGTTGTAATCCACTCATCAGAGGTGGCGAGAGAACTTTCCAAATCCTGATTGGTTAAAATTTTCTCCGGCACATAAGACCCGGTTCCCGCAACTGCGGCTTTAAAAATTGAAGTAGGATTCATTTAGGAAAAGTATCAGGTTTCTTTAGGTTTTGAGTCTGTGGATGGAGGGACGTCTTCTCCCTTTTTTTCTGTGTCTTCACTTCCAAAAGCAATATTTTTTATCTGTTTCCAGATGGTTCCTTTTGGACTCTCAACATCAGAAAGATTCAATTCAATATCTCGTTTGATATGATCGATAATATTTTTTTCGTTCAATTCATGAGCGCGGTTAATGGCATTCTTGATAGCTTTTGGAGAAGAGCTGCCATGAGCAATAATAACCACTCCATTCACTCCTAATAAAGGAGCTCCCCCTGTTTCTGAATGATCCACCTTTTTTTTGAAATCCACCAGCTGCGGTTTTAAAAGCAAGTAACCCAGTTTGCTCAGCCAATTACTCTGGAACATAAGCTTGAGGTTGGTGCCTATCATTTCCGCAAGGCTTTCACTGATTTTAAGAGCCACGTTCCCGGTAAAACCATCGCAGACAATAACATCTGCATTGCCGCGATAAACCTCTTTGCCTTCCAGATTGCCTATAAAATTAATATGACTGTTTTTCAGCATTTGAAATGTTTCTTTGACGATTTCATTGCCCTTGCCATCTTCCTCGCCGATACTCAAAAGCCCGACACTGGGCTTTTCTTTATCTAGAATGTATTCTGCAAAAACGTGACCCATTATTCCAAACTGGAAAAGTTGATTGGTTTTACAATCAACATTTGCTCCAGCATCCAAGAGAATTGAGGTTCCTTTTAATGTAGGCAGTTGAATGGCTATGGCTGGGCGATCCACTCCTTTTACAGGTCGGAGGATTACCGTGGAGTACGCGAGAACCGCACCCGTGTTCCCCGCACTGACAAAGGCTGCACCCTCCCCCTGTTTTAAAAGATCCAAACCAATCTTCATCGAAGATTTTCGTTTTGACCGAAGAACCTTGCCAGGGATGTCATGCATCTCGACAACTTCTTCTGCATGAACTATCTCGATGGGCAATTCATGGTCGGGGTCGTGCTTATCTAATTCCGCTTGAATCCGTTCAGATAAACCAGTGAGGATGATCTTAGTATTGTATTCACGGGCTGCCAGCACAGCGCCTTCAACTATGGCCTCCGGGGCATGGTCGCCTCCCATGGCATCAACCACGATTTTCATCCCAGGCTCCTTCCTTTCAACTGGACTACAGAGAAATCTTTAGTGAGGATTTTGAAATAACCGCAGAAACTTAAACCGCTTCTACTTCCATTATTTCTTTGCCCTTATAATAACCACAATGAGCACAAATATGGTGAGGCCGCGCCATTTCATGGCACTGAGGGCACTCCATATAGGACGGGGTGCTGAGACTCAAGTGGGACCTTCTTTTTCCCTGTTTGGACTTCGATGTCTTTTTCTTTGGGACTGCCATTTTTTCTCCCTATTTCAACTTGTCTTTTAATTTTAACAATTCTGCAAAACGAGGATCTATCTGCCCCTCGTTTTTACAATCACAATGCTTCGAGTTGAGATCAATGCCGCATTCAGAGCAAATGCCTTTGCAGTCCTCCTGACACAACCGAATCAAAGGCACTTCCAACAATATTTGATCTCGAATAGGACCGCTTAAATCAACCAGGTCTTCTTCGTAAACTTCCTGTTCAATATCTGTTTCTCTAATTTCAACTTCACTGCCCGGTGAAGGTTCTTTCACACGCGGAACAAAGTGAACCTGAATTTTACTTTTAACTGAAAACGGAAACGGTTTTAAACACCGTGTGCAAGTGACCTGAAGCGATGCCTGCAAATCACCTGCAAAACAAATATCCCGTTCTATCCTTGTCAGTTTCCCCTTAACCTTCACATCATCGGTTAAGGAACAATCCGACTGTTCAATTCCATACTGCTCTTTACCTGCGAGCATATCAAAATTTAATCCCCCTTCAGGGATTTCCTCAATATCAAAAATCATCGTTGACCTTTGAATTCAAACCCTTAAAAAATCTGGAAACCAAGATCAGAAGGAAGGATAGTAAAGCAGAATGGTATCTTTTATGACAAAACCAGTCAAGCAAATAATGGCACGGTATTTAAATCACCCGCTACCCGCCCCAGAGATGCAGGGGTTTATATAACCTCCCCTTCCTCGATAGAGAATCACCCCACCCCCTTGTGATATTTAATCCTATTTCTTAATGCCCCGAAGGGGTACTTTGAAAAAGAGGGGATCAATTGACTCTCTCCCTTTTACAAAAGATAATCACCCCAGCCCTTTGTGGTGAATCACCCCAGCCCCTCTTTGGAAAAGAGGGGTCCATTAAAGTTCCCCCTTTTACAAAGGGGGTTAGGGGGATTTGGTTTTTTCAATAAACCTTTCAATTTCCACCATTACAGCCTCTAAACTTTTCTCAACCTCCGAATTGGAAAAACGAAGCACGGTCAACCCCTGCGATTGCAAAAACCGGGTCCGCTCAATATCTTTATGTTGAGTAGCGACTTGCCCATGGCTATCGCCCTCAATTTCAACCACCAGTTGAATCCGATGGCAATAAAAATCGACAATGAAGTTTCCAATGGGTTTTTGTCGATTGAAGGTTAAAGATTCGTAAAATGGCATTTTCCTTAAACCATTCCAGAATCGTTTTTCTGCTGGAGTGGGCCGGTTACGCAATTCCCTTGCTTTTTCTTTAAGGTCTACAGCATAGGGAAGGAGCCGTTTTTTGGAGGGCATATATTTTAAATTTTAATTACTAAAAAATAAATCACCCCAGCCCCTCTTTAGAAAAGAGGGGATTCATTTAAGTTCCCCCTTTCACAAAGTACCCCTTCGGGGCATGAATGCTGAGGTTCATCACCACAGGAGTTGGGGGGATTTGGTTTTGCTTTTCATCTGTGGTTCCTGCTTGCAACCCAAAAATATCGGCGAGACATCCAAAGAAATATTACGAATTAACAACCGGCGTCTGTTGACGGAGCACTAAAACTTACTAGAAAAGCATCATCGCCCGCCTCGTCAGCTGCTACCACCAGGTCAGCCGTGGTGGTATCTACAGCTCCCGTTTCCGTTTTAGTGACCGTCCCGGAAGAAGCAGAAAAAGTTCCGGTCTCTGTGATAGCAACTGCGGTCACCTCAATGTTCCCGGTTGAAGAGGTCACCGTTCCCGAATTCAAATTAAAATTCCCAACTCCATTTTTGTCGTGATCCGCTTCTGCTAATAAATCACCGGTGCTGGTCACATTCACATTCACGTTGATGTCATTGTCCGCTTCGAGGGTCACCGCCCCGCCATGGTCCGAAGCCGTGGTGCTAAAATTAATATCATTGGATGCATACAAAGTCAGCAACCCGGTACCACCGCTGCCGATGGCGGCCAGCTCAGCACTGGTGACACCATTGACTGTCAGGTCGCCCGTGACGTTGATGGTCAACGCATTGGCAGTGATCTTTGAAACGTTAGTGCCGTCACCGGTGGTGTTTTTAGTGAAATTAAGAGTGGTTAAACCGGTTCCCGAATCGACCCCCATAGCAGTAGTGGTTAAGGAAAGATCGATGTCTGCACCTTGGAGTGTTACAGCGTTATTACTGCTGTCTACAGTCACACCACTTCCTACAGTCAAAGTCCCAGCTCCACTCTTATCTGAATCAGCATTGAGAGTGGTGGTTCCAGATGCAGTCAAATTTCCATTTACATCTAAATTGCCCGTTGCATTGAACGTTGCCGTCCCACTAATAGTAGAAGCCGTGAGTATCAGGTTATTGGTGTCGGTCACACTGACATTGTTACCTGTCGTAATCACGACCGTAGCAAAATCGTTCGATGCGTTGGTCAAGGTGATGTCATTCCCCGCGCCAATATCCAAAGTCGTTGAACCTACCGCGGTGATGGCCCCTGTTTGAGTGATAGCTCCTGTTCCTGAAATATTTACCTGATTTGCGCTGGTTATATTGTCGATAGAAAGATCACTTGCAATATCCAGGACAACGCTGTTGCTGTTGGTGTTATCAATATCTACAGACGCGACTGCCACCTCAAGAGCATTCGCAGACCCGACCCCCGAAAGCGCGTCGATCACCAACCGCCCATTGACCGCGCTGACATTTGTCGCCCCTGCATTATTATCGGTAATGTTTCCTACCGTGTTGCCTACGGTAAGAGTTACCGCAGCATTAGAAGAACTGGTGGTCGTCAACAGCGCCAGAAGAATGCTTCCTGAACTTGATCCCGTAGATGTTAATGTGATGGTACCACTTCCAGCATCGATGGAAGACCCGCTGGTCATATCGACGTTATCACTATTATTTCCATTTGAGGTGTTGGTATTGGCAGTGAGCGATACATCGCCCGCCCCGGTTGCGTTGAGTACTCCTGATGCTGAAAAAATGATTGCGTCATCGGCGGTGAGGGTGGCCGCTCCCGTTGTGATGGTTACTGTATCATTGATATTGACATCCCCACTGGTTCCATTGGCATCGAGAGTCAAAGCACCCGCCATCAAGGTGAAGCCATTAGTAATTGTAATAGAACCATCACTCGCATCATTGGTGGTGACTGAAAAACTTCCCGTACCCACATCAATATTTCCGGAAGTGAGGACCTCACCGGTATCGGTGGTCAGGCTGAAATTCAGGGCAGTGGCGGTGATGGTGCCGAGGTCAATATCAGCAGTGGAATCGGTCATGGTGAATGCGGTGATGTTGGTCGCATTGAGGGCATAGGTGGATGTGTTGGCCGGGTCCACCGTAATAGTCACATCCGTCAAGGTGGAGGTGGTATCGACATCAAAACTGCCGTTCGTGTCTATGGTCAAGTTGCTGCCAAGATCATTGGTTCCTGTATTCATAGTAATAGTCCCAGTCGTGGTCGTGAAGCTGGTAGTTCCCCCAACCGTAATCGCTGCCGTCTGTGAAATAGTGCCGCCGGCTACTACAGCCAGATTGTTGGTGATGGTGCTGGCAACAGAGTTGAACACCACGTTTGAACCCGAGGTCAAGGTCAGCGTTGTAATATTGCTATTGCCGCTAAGACCATTGAAATTAATAATGCTGGCGGTGGCGTCACCGATATTGACATTCTGCCCGGTGATATTATTCAGTTCGGTATCGGTGATGCTCATCGTGCCGCTGGTGCCGCCGATGCCAATGGTGCCCCCGTTGGACTGGATAATCGTCATATTTCCTGTTCCCGAATTCAGCGCACCTGAGGTGTTCAAGTTCAGGTCGACGGCAGTAATATTCATAGCAGTGTTTGTAGTATTAAAAGTGAACCCATCGCCAACACTGAACGTTCCTATACCATTGTTATCCAAATCCGCATCAATGGTCGATGCAGCCGTTGTCGTAACATTTCTGTTCATCACAATGCCGGCATCAGCATTGAGGATCAACCCTTGAAAAGCAGAATCGCTGCCTGTGAAAGAGATGAATTTATTTGCCGCAGAGGCTTCCAACCTGACAGTGCTGATGTTAGCAACGTTTGCTGCGATCACGCCATCGACAAATACATTGTCGGTACTGCTGCTTGTGTCACCCACTAATAGAGTTGAGGCGGTGATGGTTGCCAGTTTGGCACCAGTGATGGTGAAGCCACAACTGCCGCCACAGTCGGCATCGCCGAGACCAATGGTGCCTGCCGCGGTTCCCGGAACGGTGACCGTTCCCGCCGCCGCGGAAAGACTGATCACCTTGGCATCATTGAAAAACGCCATCGAGTCGGTGTTGAAAGTAATGTTTCCCGCGGTGGTGTTCATGGTCACTGCCGATACACTGGAATCAATATCAGTAGTCAATACTGTTTGAATAAAAATACTGCCGGCGCCGCCGATGTTCAGGTTGGTGGTTTTGATTCTTTGTATATTTGCGTTGTTTTGAAGAGTCGTACAAGTTCCACCACAGGTCGCAACCCCAAGACCAATGGTATTGCCTGCCGAGGCCTGCAAATTAACCGTACCCGTACCGACAATATCTTGCGATATAAAAGTATCCGCATCTTCAATGGTCAGGGTCGTGTTGGTGGTGAAGGTACCCACACTAAAATTCACCGTCCCCGTCCCCGTTATTGATGTGCCATCGAAAGTCCGACTGGCCCCAAAAACCAATGCTCCGGTACCGGTAAGGGCATAACTCCCCGTATCATCAGCAGTCGCTGCGGCAGATAAAGTAAAATTTCCTGAATTGGATAGATTGACCGTGCCCGAGTTGTTAAACACCGGAGCCAGGGTTAAGTTCGAAGTTGAATTGTGGGTGAAGGTGCCGGAGTTGTTGATCGTGCCTGTGCCGTTGATGTTTTGGGAACCGGTATAGCTAACGGTGCCGGCATTGGTCCAGGCGACGTCGTTCAAAGTAACAGCCGCCACGGTGTTATTGATCGTTCCCGCGGTCACGCCGGAGGTGGTGGTGAAGGTGCTGCCCGCTGTTCCCTGAATGGTTCCCCGAGTCCAGGAGAAACTGCTGTCAACCGTCAGGTCTACCGTGGCGCCGTTCAGGTTCAGGAATCCAGCGCCTGAGCCGGAAAAAGTCAGGTCTGAAATAGTGGCATCGTTATTCAAATTCCAGGTCGTGTTTAAAATCGAATAGCTGATGGAAGAGCCGAAGCTCGAAGTATTGATGGTTTGCGTGCCATTATTCCATTGCACATTGCCGGTGCCGGTGAAATCGGTGGTCGAGGCAAAACTCCGCGTAGCGTTGAAGGTGAGGGTTCCTGTCGTCATCGCATAGTCCCCCGTATCCGCACCGGTGGAATTGATTTGAAAAATGGATCCACCGGTAACATTGACCTGACCGTCATTATTGAAGGTCGTGATGGTCATGGTGTTATTGGTACTTGCAGATTTAATAAAAGTACCGCCAGACAGGTTGTTGAACGTGCCCGCACCATCGATATTTCCACTGGTGTTATTGCTGGCATTATCGAACGTGCCACTATTATTAAATATTGTGGAGGTGGAAATTATAAAATCATTCGTGCCGGCCCCCCCAAAGGTAAGCGTGCCCTGGTTGTTCCAGGTGGTGGTGGTCAAGGTCAAATCATTGCTGCTGTTGTCCAACGTTCCCGCGGTCACCCCCGAGGTGGTGGTGAGCGTGCTGCCTGCCGTTCCCTGAACGGTTCCGGCAGTCCAGGAGAAAGCACTGGTCACCGTCACGTCTACGGTGGCGCCATTCAAATCCAATACTCCCCCGGAAATCGTGAGGTTGGGGATGGTGGTGTCCGCGTCAATATTAACTACTGGCGACCCATTCATAAAAGCGGTAAGAGAAGTTCCAAAAGTGCCGCCGTTTATCGTCGATGTCCCACCCGTCCACTGAACCGTACCGCTACCCGTGAAATCCGTCGTCGAGGAATACGTCCTGGTACCCACGTTAAAACTCAACGTCGCGCCACTCGACACATCATAATCGCCGGTGTCGGTACCGCCGTTGTTTATATTCAAAGTGCCAGCGGTGACATTGACCTGCCCGGTATTATTGAAGATGGTTACACCAAAAGTCGTGTCAACCGAAGATGTCTTGGAAATGGTGCCTTCATTTATAAAAGTGGAGCTACCCGATGTTGTGTTTAGAAATGCAGTGGCTGCTGAATTATTCAGGATGAAGTTCGCACCCGACTTGTTGGTGATTACGCTTCCGTTAGGAACATTAAAATCTGGCGTACCCGCTCCGGTAAAACTCGCTGTGCCAAAATTATCCCAGGTGCTGCCATCCAGAAAAAGGTCCACAACCGTTGTCAGGTCTGAGGTCGCAATCGCAGCGGTTGTAAAAAATGTTCCACTTGAAGCGACTCCATTTATGGTCCCGCCATTCCATGTGAAATCGGTTGTCGCCGTGCCATCCCCCGCCACCGTCACATTGCCGGTGCCGTTCAATACGGAAGTGTCCGACATGGTAATGATATCGGTGCTGGCGGTACTATTAAAAGTTGCTGTAGTCGTGCCACTGATAGCGGTATTGTTGGCATTGTAAGCTCCGGTTATCGTGATGGTGGTTCCAGAGTTGAAGGTTACGGAACCCGTTCCGTCATTATCCGAGTCGGCAATGAATGTCATCGCACCGGTGTCGGTGGTCAAACTGATATCCATCTCAATTCCGTTTTCAGCGTTGACGGCGATGGCGTTGAATGTCGATGCGGCGGTGTCGAAGGTCACCACTCCGCCTGCGGCGGTAGCGTTGAGTGTTACCGTGCCGGTGATGCCGTTACTGTTGGTCGCGGTGATGTTATCGACATAGATAACACTGGTAGCGGTATCCCCTAGAGTCAGGTTTGCGGCACCTATGTTTTGCAATTCCGTTCCGCTTATCACCAGGGAACAGGAACTGCCGCAAGTGCTGGTCGTGTCTCCCAGACCGATACTGCCGCCCTGAGAATCGACAATGCTTACATCTCCTGTTCCCGCGGCAATGAAATCAGTTCCCGCAGATAGCGCAAAATCATTGGCAGTTATAGAAAGATTATTATTGTTTGTAGTTAGAGTGGAAGAGTTGGCAATCGTAAAAACGCCCGTGCCATCATTATCAGAGTCTGAGTCAAACGTGGCGAGACCTCCTGTGGTCAAATTGGTTCCAACAGTAATTCCCTGACCCGCGTTGACGGTGAGTGCGCCGGTAAAAACCGATGCCGTTGTTCCAAAAACAACTCCGCCGACGGTGGTGTTCGTTGTGTTTAAAGTCGTGGTGCCGGTGATGTTCGCGGTGTTTGCCAGCGTGACATTTTCAACCGTCATCTGCGTATTGGTGCCATCGCCAATGGTCAGGTTGGTGGCCGTGATGTTTTGAATTTCAGCACCGCTGATCTGCATGCCACAGGTGCCACCACAGTTCGCATCACCCAACCCGATCGTGCCAGCGGTTGCGCGGACAAAGGTCACCGTTCCTGCACCCGCAGTAACGGCACCGGAAACATTTATAGTGATGTCTTCGGCTGTGACCGACAGGTCGTTGCCGTTGGTATCGATGGTTGCACCGGCGCCGATCGTAAAATCACCTGCACCGCTGTTATCTGAATCCGCATCAAAAGTGGTGGCCCCGTTGGTGGTCAGGCCCACATTCATATTAATATTCAGCCCGGCATTGGCCGTCAAAGCTCCGTTGAAAGTGGATGCTGTATTATCGAAACTAACCTTGCGTGATGTAGCTGTCGCGTTGAGAGTGATCGTTCCGGAAATATTTCCACTATGGGCCGCGGTGATGCCGTCTACCGAAATATCCCCATTGGTGGCGTCACCGATGGTGAGGTTAGCAGCAGTGATATTTTGTAATTCAGCACCCGTGATATGCATGCCCCCTGCCGTGGTACCCAGTCCAATGCTTACCAAATTGGACGCCAGGATGGTTGTCGTCGCTGTTCCGGAATTGATATTGCCATTGATGAAAACATCGTCAGCGGTGATGGAAATAGCACTATTGGTGCTGTTGAGCGTGGCACCGCTGTTGATGGTGAAATCGCCTGGTCCACTATTATCAAGGTCGGCATCAAGGGTAGTGGTGCCTGCCGTGGTGACGTTGCCACTGAATGTGATTCCCGAATTCGCGCTTGCCGTCAACGCGCCGCCCAGTGTCGAGGCGGCAATCGTCAGGGAATTGGTGTCGACGATCGTCGTTTGGCCCGTGCCCGAGCTCAGGATTACCGCTCCCACGAAATCGTTTGTAGTAAGAGAAAAAAGCATATTTGCACCGCCCGTCGTCGTGAGACTGGTGGTTCCATTCACGGTCAAGCTGGCGCCATTGGAAACATTGCCGGCTGCCACGACTGCCAGATTATTGGTGATGGTGCTGGCACCTGTATTAAATCCAATGGTGGAGCCCGAAGTGATGGTGAGCGTATCTGAAATACTGCTACTGGCAGTTACCCCATTCACCACAATCGCGCCAACGGTGCCGTCACCAATGTTGACATTCGCAGCAGTGATGAAATCCAGTTCCGCATCGGAGATATGCATATTGCCGCCGGTGGCCCCGAGTCCGATACTGCCGCCACTGGCACGGATGATCGTCACATCTCCCGTGCCCGCATTCACGCCCACCGAAGCCTGGAAGTTCCCCGCCGTGATCGACAGGTTGGTATTGCCGGTAGTAATCGTGCCGGCGGAGAAGTCCACGATTCCCGTGTTGTTCATCGTCACGTTGGTGAAAGTCGTGGTGCCGCTGGAAGAAAAATTAAAATCTCCCGCACCCGTAAACCCGGAAGTCGTGGCAAAACTTCGCGTTCCCGCGCTGAATGTCAGAGTGCGACTGGCTGAAACATCGTAATCACCCGTGTCCGTACCGCCCGTGTTAATATTCAAGTCTCCGGTAGCCACATTGACCTGACCGGTGTTGTTGAAGGTGATGCTCATATCCTGCGTGGTAGCGTTGCCCGTCGTCAGGGTACCGGAGTTGTTGAACGTTCCTGTTCCTGTTATCTCTGAGCTGGTATTTGAAGAAGAGAGGTTGAAGGTGCCGCTGTTGTTAAAAGTTGCACCGGTACCGGTAAAATTAAAATCGCCAAGACTGGTCCCGATCATGGTGATGGTTCCCGCGTTGTTCCAGGTGACACCATCGAGTATGAGATTCTGGGACGCCAGACTCATGCTTCCCGCTGTCACTCCCGAAGTGGTGGTGAGCGATCCCGCACCTGTGATGGTGGTTGAGTTACCCGACCAGGCGAAAGCAGTGGTGACCGTCATTGCCGCATCGGCCTGCAGGGTTCCTCCCGATACCGTGAGGTCGGCAATGCTGACCGCGTTATTGAATTCGGCCGTGCCCCCACTGACGGTGGTAGCCAGTGTGGAAGCGTAGTTCCCGGTGTTCAGTGTTTTGGTGGCGCTACCTGAAAAGGTAACGTTACCTGTTCCGGTAAAATCTGATGTCGAAGAAAACGTGCGGGTACCCGAAGAGAAATCCAAGGTTTGACTGGCAGAAACTGCGTAGTCGCCGGTATCCGCACCCGTACCGCCGATATCCAGCCCCCCCATTACCACATTGACCTGACCGGTGTTGTCAAAGGAAGTAGAAATGACCTGGGTGGTGCTATTGCTAGATCCTGTCGCCAGAGTCCCCGAGTTATTGAAATTTCCCGTACCTAATACAGCTGAGCTGCCATTGGTAGAAGAGAGGTTGAAGGTGCCACTGTTGTTGAAGATCGCAGAGTTGGCAAAATTAAAATCGCCAAGACTGGTCCCGATCATGGTGATGGTTCCCGCGTTATTCCAGGTGATGCCATCGAGTGTGAGATTCGTGGAAGCGAGGCTCATGGTTCCCGCAGTCACCCCCGAAGTGGTGGTCAACGATCCCAAACCCGTGATGGTTGAGGTGCCCGACCAGGCGAAAGCACTGGTGACCGTCATTGCCGCATCGGCCTGCAGGGTTCCTCCCGATACCGTGAGGTCGGCAATGCTGACCGCGTTATTGAATTCTGCCGTGCCGCCACTGACCGTGGTGGCAAGTGTGGAAGCGTAGTTGCCGGTGTTCAACGTAGCCGTGGCACCGCTAAAAGCGACACTACCGGTGCCGGTGAAGTCCGTTGTTGAAGCAAAGGTCCGTGTACCGGTTGTGAAGTCCAAAGTCTGACCGGATGACACAGCGTAGTCGCCGGTATCACCAGTCGTTTCGGCAGCATTGATGTTCAAACCTCCCATCACCACATTGACCTGACCGGTGTTGTTAAATGGAACAGATATGTCCTGGGCCGTACTATTGCTCGATCCTGTCGCCAATATTCCCGAGTTATTAAAAGTTCCCGTTCCGTTTACAATTGTACTGCCACTGGTATTAGAGAGATTGAAGGTGCCACTGTTGTTAAAAATTGCGCTGTTTGCAAAATTAAAATCGCCAAGACCGCCCCCGGTTTTTGTGATGGTCCCTGCGTTATTCCAGGTGATGCCATCGAGTATGTGATCAAAGGAATTGGTGACCATGGTTCCTGCTGTCACGCCTGAGGTGGTGGTGAACGAACCCGAACCCGTGATGGTTGTGTTATTACCTGACATGGCAAAGCCGCTGGTGGCAGACACGGCTGCATCGGCTTGAAGTGTGCCGCCGCTCAAAGTCAAGTCACCGAGATCCGAGGTATCATTAAAATCTGCAACGGTACTTGTGGTGGTTATCAAGGTTCGGTCGGCACTGATTGTCGTGGCACTTGTCAAAGCAACTGTAGTAGCACTGTTAAAAGTGAGCGAGCCTGTGCCGTCGGTATCGGAGTCGGCAACGAATGTCATCGCTCCAACATCCGTTGTTAAGTCGATATCCATTTGAATGCCGTTCTCGGCATTGACGGCGAGTGTATTGAAAGTGGATGCATTGGAGTCGAAGGTCACCACACCGCCAGCGGCAGTGGCGTTAAGCGTAACCGTGCCTGAAATGCCGTTACTATTTGTTGCGGTGATATTATCGACATAAATCGTAGTGGTGGTTGTGTCGCCGATTACAAGATTAGCGGCGGTGATGAGTTGCAGTTCCGCCCCACTGATGACCATGTTACAAGAACTACCGCAGTTGCTGGTCGTGTCCCCCAAACCAATATCACCACCGCCTGAAGCGATGATGGTGAGTGTCCCTGCTCCTACACTCAATGCATTTGAGATGGCAATGTCCCCTGTTGTGATAGTAAGGTCGGTACCGGCTGTTCCAAGCGTCCCCCCGGTGAATTGCGTAGTCCCGGTGTTGTTAATGGTCACATTGGTAAAGGTGATCGTGCCACCAGAAAAATTGACACCTCCCGCGCCTGTGAATTCAGAAGTCGTAGCGAATGATCGCACGCCGCCCGTAAAGGAAAGCACTCCAGAGCTTACGTCGTAGTCGCCGGTATCCGTTCCACCCCCAGTAATTGCAAGGTTCCCGGAAGCGACATTGACCTGACTGGTATTGTTGAAAGTAATATCAATCTGTTGGGTGATACCGGAGTTTGCCGTCAGGGTACCTGAGTTATTGAAAGTTCCCGTTCCTGTGATGTCAGAAGCCGCGTTCGTTACGGTCATATTGAACGTGCCAGAGTTGTTCAAAATTGCCGAGTTCGTGAAATCAAAATCCTGTCCGCCGGTGGTGTTCCAGGTGATCGTTCCCTGGTTGTTCCAGGTCAAACTATCCAGCGTATGGACGACATTACCAGAAATGGTTCCTGCGGTGACTCCCGAGGTGGTGGTGAAGGTACTGCCGGATGTTCCCGTGATCGTTGAGGTTCCCGACCATGTGAATCCGCTGGTAACGGTCAGGTCCACAGTCGACCCGTTCAGGTTCAGTGTGCCACCCGCAACTTGCAGGTCCGCGATGCTCAGGTCGTTGTCCAGATTCAGCGTGGCGACCGAAATCAACATGGAGAGAGTTGAGGCATAGCTGGTGGTGTTCAGGTTATGGGTGCCGGAAGTGAAATTAACAGTTCCCGTGCCAGTAAAAACCGCGCCTGAATCAAAGGTTCGCGCACCGCCGTCAAAACTAAGAGTGGCTCCACTGGAGATATCGTAATCCCCAGAGTCGGTTACCGTACTGGCATCGTTAATATCGAGACTTGCTGTTGTCACATTCACCTGACTGGAATTGATGAAGGAAACGTTACTATCAATATTCGTGTTCACTGAAGCATTGTGTGTGAGCGTTCCCTGATTATCAAAGGTGCCGGAAGTTGCAGAAGTGATGGCAGAGGCGGCATTGGTGGTGGATATGGTAAACGTTCCAGTGTTGGTAAGCGTGGCTCCGTTTTCAATTGCAAAATCCTGACCCCCCGAAGTGGTCCAGGTGATGGTGCCCTGATTGTTCCAGGTGGTCGTGTCCAGCGTCATAGGGAAAGAGCCACTTATTGTTCCCGCTGTCACCCCCGATGTCGTGGTAAAGGTGCTTCCGGAAACACCGTCAATGGTTCCACGGCCCCAGTCGAAACTACTGGTGACAGTCAAGTCTACGCCGGAACCGTTCAGGTTCAGCGTACCTCCCGAAACCGTCAGGTCGGCGATGCTAAGGTCGTTGCCCAGGTTCAGCGTGGCGGGGTTACTAATCGTTGTTGCCAAAGTAGACGCGTAACTGGTGGTGTTCAGGTTATAAGTGCCGACA
>Ga0114932_10001058_pt1 | contig 32429 bp, 27 predicted proteins | sample 2SBtaG_2_FD_87286 | JGI IMG/M metagenome (GOLD analysis project Ga0114932, IMG submission 87286) | Deep subsurface microbial communities from Kolumbo volcano to uncover new lineages of life (NeLLi) - 2SBTROV12_ACTIVE470 metaG | ecosystem: Environmental > Aquatic > Marine > Volcanic ...
AGAGAGCCCATCAGAGCTCGAGAAAAGTTTCATATAGAAAACTTTGATTGGACCGAAAAACAAAAAGAGTTTATTAAGATAGCTCTAAATAAAGAGTCAAAGATATTATTTGCCAAAGGTCCAGCTGGATGCTCTAAAACCCTTTTAAGTGTTTATTGTGCTTTGCATTTATTAAACGAAGGTAAGGTCTCCGAAATAGTTTATGTAAGGTCTGCTGTAGAAAGTTCTGATTCCAGAATGGGCTTCTTGCCGGGAGACGCAGACCAAAAGCTTCATTTCTATAATTTGCCATTCCTTCATAAGTTAGAAGAGTTAGTGTGTCCTAATGTAATTAAAAAACTTCAGAAAGATGAAAGAGTATCCACTTACCCAGTAAATTTCTGTAGAGGTATGAGTTGGAATTCTAAATGTCTGATATTTGACGAATGCCAAAATAGCACGGTAAAAGAGATAGTTACTGTATTGACTAGATTAGGTATGAGCTCTAAATGCTTTGTGTTAGCTGACCCTGCTCAGACTGACTTAAAGAACGGAGCCAGAGGAGGTTTTGAAAAAATACAAAACTTATTTACAGATAAAGAAAGCAAGGACTTTGGTATAAATACTTTTGAGTTTGACGAATCCGATGTGGTGAGATCAGAGCTTGTCAAATTTTTAGTGACAAAATTTAAAGACGTTACAACTGTGAGTTAGTCATCTTTTTTATCAACAACTGTCTGCCTCCATCCATCTTTATGTAAGATGTTGGTTAAAGTGCTGCAGAACCTTCTCACTTTTGTCTCAGATACATCCCAAAAGAAAGCGTGAAAGACTTCCTCCATCATTACTGCCATTTCTCTTTTTGGTGGAAGATCAGGTGAAACATGAATCTTCGGACCTTTATAGTCAGGTGGATCACATAGGCCATCTGCGTTATAACTATAGTGAGGGCTTTTTCTGAAGATCTTATACTTTATCCCATCGTTATTAGTAAATGTGTAATTAGACATAACATTTTTTGTGTAAATTAGTGTCTAGTTGTAATAACTATTTGCTTAGTTATAAAAGATATGTCTAAGTTCAACAAAGTTACTTATTGTAAAAACTGTGGTGGCTCTAACCCTTGGGTTATGGAAGCTAAGAGTTCTTTATTGCAAAAACCAAAATTCTGTACGTCTTGTGGAACCAATTTGTCCACAGGTCAAAAGCCAGCGGCTAGCATAAAAGAGGTTGCGGCAGCAGTTGAAGTCAAGGAAGAAGAGGTTTCGATCAGTAGAGACATACCTCCTCTTGAGCTAGATTTACAAGAATGTTATTTTCCTAAAAGAGACTCTCAAGCTCTGGGTAACTTATTAAAACCAGTACCTAAAGAAGATGCCCAAGAAGAAGGCTTGCAGTAAAAAATTAAAATTTGAAGATTGTATAGAGTTAATAGACAGAGAGATTTCTAAAAGAAAGAATAAGTGGACTCTAACATCTATAGCTTGGATGGATTTTGACGATATTTCTCAAATTCTTAAAATACATATTTTCAAGAAGTGGCATCTTTACGATGAGTCAAAGCCTTTGGCTCCTTGGCTTAATAGGATAATTTCAAATCAACTTAAAAATCTCATTAGAAACAATTATAGTAATTATTGTAAACCTTGTTTAAAGTGCGCAGCTTCAGAACCAGACTCAGCATGTTCTATATACGGAACTCAAGATGGTAGATGTCCATTGTTTAAATCGTGGCTTCAGAAAAAGAAACCAGCTTATGATGTAAAGATGGCGTTGCCTCTAGAGAATCATAAAGAGCAGATTAATGAGACCGAGATATCTTCAGCTAACATAGAATTAGGTATTCAAAAGTTAAACTTTAAATTAAAAGAAATTTTAAAACCTAATGAGTGGATAGTCTACGAAGGATTCTATATAGATAATAAGACAGAACAAGAGATAGCTCAAACTTTAAATTTTAAAACAACAGAGAAGAATAGAACACCGGGATACAAACAAATAAAGAATATACAAAAAGCTATTATAACTAAAGCAAGAAAGATTTTAGAAAAGAATGATTTAGATTGGATATGACTTTAACTAATGAACAAAAATTTGCTCTTACTTCTGTAAGGGATAGATTCTTAGCTGGTGAAGAAGTTGACATATCATTAATGTACTTAATACAGGATGTCGCAGGTTTCACAGGAAGGGATGGTAGAAGTAAAGAGGGTAGGGCTGTAAAAGCTTATCTTAGTGAAATAGATTTCAACGCAATACCAGCCAGTGAATATCAGAAAGTAGACAAGCCAGAATTATCCGAAGAGCAGAAAGAATTCATTGCAAATCATAGGGGTACAATGAAATATGTTGAGATGTCTCGTATAATTTTTGGAGACGAGACTCTGACAAGCTTAAGCGCGGAAACTAGAATGGTCACAGACTATTGCAAAAGTTTAGAAGGTCAAGATTTTGAAACGCCAGAAGAAGATCAAGAGAGATTTGAGTACAAGCCACCTAAGCATCCTGACAGGGTACTGAGTAGAGTTAATAGGTTTATCCATGATAGCGGAATAGATAAAGATAGAATAACTCCAAGGCAGAAAAAGAATTTAGAAAAGTTGATGGGCTACCTTCATACTTTTAGATTTGTTCATCAAATAAGTAACTATGAACATGAAACAGAAAGAGAGTTGTTTGAATCTTCTTTTGTTAGATACACACACGACAAGGCAGATTTAACACAAGAAGAAGTTGATCAATATATAGTCTTATCTGGAGAAGTGGTTATAGCATCTAACATTCAGAGAAGAGTTGGCAGGCTTCAGAGACTACTTGATGATACAGCTAACGATAACGAGGGCAGAAGAATCTCCATGAGTTTAGTTGAGGCTATAAGCACGGCGCAGAGTGAGTATAACTCTTGTGTTAATAGACAACATAAGTTATTAAGTGATTTAAAGCAGAAAAGAAGTGATAGGTTAAGTAAGCAAGTTCAAGAAAATGCCAGCATACTCAACTTAGTAGAAACTTGGAAGGAAGAACAAAGCCGTAAGGAACTCATAAAGATGGCGGAGCTTAGAAAGAAAGCTATTAAAGATGAGGTCGATAAGCTTACAACTATTGATGATATTAAAGCTAGAATATTTGGCTTATCAGAGGAGGAAGCAATAAATGGATAAACCACTTAGTGAATGTATGAAGATGGAGCATGTCTGTAAGATAGACGGAGAGAAGTTCGAAACAGAGAAGAAGTTACATATGCATCTCCGTAAACATAAAATGCGTATGGCTGAATATTATCAAAAGTATTACCCAAGGAGAGACTTACTTACTGGAGATTTAATTAAATTTAAAAATAAAGCTCATTACTTTGCTAATTACTTTAATTCTAGACCTAATATGAAAAAGTATTTAGAATCCGCTTCTGAAGAAGATGCTAGAAAGTTTTGCGTACAAGTTATTAAAGATAGAATGGAGAGAAGAAAGATTAAATATTCTCCTACTCAAGTGGAACTTCGTTCGTCAATGATGCCACCTATATTTTATTATCAAAAACTTTTTGGTAACTATTATGACCTGTGTTGGGATCTTGGGTTATTAAAAAGATTTAATAAGCTACCTAAAAATGAGATAAAAGAAAGCATAGAAGAGGGTTATGAAATTGTAGTTGACACAAGAGAACAGAAACCTTTAAACATTAATTATGGAACTAGGAGAGAAGGTTTAAAATTTGCAGATTACTGGCTTGACAAAGAAGGTAATAAATGTTATGTAGAAAGAAAAGAGACTAAAGATTTTATAGGCACATTTACTGGTGGCTGCGATAGGTTCTCTAGAGAATTAGAAAGAGCAGAAGAGCAAGATGCTTATGTTGTTGTAGTCGTAGAAAATTCTTTAGATAACATGATGAAGTTTAACTATTTAAAATACATCACCAAAAAGGTTCAGGTTACTCCAGAGTACGTTATGAGAAATGTGAGAGACATTATACAGAAGCATGATAACGTACAGTTTTTATTTGCAAAAGGTAGGACAGAGGCTACTAGATTAACTAGAAAACTTTTCTTCTGCGGGGAAGATTACAAAAAATTAGATTTGCAGTTAGCTTACGATCTTAAGTTATTATAATGTGGTCAAGTCCTGAAAAGTACGAAAGAGAAGTCGAAGATGTCAATAGTAGATTGGCTAAGATAGAAGGCTTCCTAGAGGAGAAAGAAGCTCGTAGTACTTTAGCTCAGTTTCTTAGAAACAATTTATATTTTACCACTTTTCTATTGACTGGTATAAAACTAGCCCCATTTCAAGAGATAACTCTAAGGGGTATGTTCAATCGAAACTTCAGTATGTGTGTCTGGGGTCGTGGCTGTGGAAAATCTTTCATAGCTTCGATTTATTGTTTTCTGCAATGTATATTTGAACCAAACACTAAGATACTTATAGCTGGCCCTACTTTTCGTACAGCGAGGTTTATATTTAACAATATAGAAAAGATAGTAGAAACGAAGGAGGCTACTCTTCTAGCTCAAGCTTTTGGCGCGAAGGCTAAAAGAAACGATCAATACGAATGGAAGATAAACGGGGGCACTATAACTGCTATTCCTTTAAGTGGTGAAAAGATTCGTGGTTTTCGTGCTAACATACTTGTTCTTGATGAGTATCTACTATTGCCGGAAGACATAATTAGAAACGTACTTATGCCATTCCTTGTCGCGCCTCAAGATATGAAGCGCAGAATGGAGATAAAAGAAATAGAAGATAAGCTAGTAGCTGACGGGATAATAAAAGAAGAAGAGAGAACTAAGTTTGAGAATAAATCTAAGATGATAGCTCTATCATCAGCTAGTTACACTTTCGAAAATCTTTACAAGACTTATCAAGAGTGGGTCAACAAAATTCAGTCAGACGAAGAAGTTGGCGATGCCAAATACTTTGTTTCTCAGATGGGTTACGAGTCCTTGCCTGAGGAAATGATAGACAGGACGATTATTGAAGAAGCTCAAGAGGGAGGCTCATCACACTTTTCATTTCAGCGGGAATATTGCGCTCAGTTTACGGATGGTAGCGATAGTTATTTCAGCGCAAAGAAAATGGAGATGTGTACTCTCAAGGGGGACGAAGAGCCCTGTACCTTAATGGTAGGTAGGGGCGGAAAGCGTTACGTTATGGGTATTGACCCTAACATGAGCGATAGCCCCACGGCTGACTATTTTGCTATGTCTGTCATGGAGATAGATGATGATACAGGGCAGGGAACTTTAGTGCATACTTATGCTGGGTTAGGTAGTTTAAATAAACATGTAAAATATTTAGCTTATATTCTTCAGGCTTTTAATATTGTTTTTATATGTCTTGATAATGCTGGCTCTGATACATATTTAGATAGTTGTAATGAATCTCAATTTTTTAAAGATGTAGGTATAAATTTAAAAACCATACCTTTAAACTCTGATGCAGAAGGTATAGAATATCAAAAATCTATAAAGCAAGCTAAACAAAAATACAATCAAGAAAATTATCAAATTTGTTTTAATCAAGTATTTACTAGTAATTTTATTCGTAGGGCTAACGAACATCTTCAAGCTTGCATAGACTATAAGAAGATTTGGTTCGCTTCTAGGACAGCTTCTAACGAATCCTTTTTCAACAGGACTAGCTCCATAAGATTGCCGTACCCTAAAAAACTAGTATTTATTGATGATCGGAAAGACTGGTCTATGCTTGATTTTATTGAGCATCAGGACGATATGATTTATCAAACTAAAAAACAATGCAGCTTGGTTGAGCATAAATCAACAGCTAGAGGCTCACAGAACTTCGATCTTCCTCAACACCTCAAAAGATCCACTTCAGCTAACAAAGCAAGAAAAGATAATTATTCTTCATTAATGTTGGCGAATTGGGGGCTTAAGCTCTATAACGACATAACTAAGGCCGAAATCAACACTAATAAAGAAACTTTCGAGCCTATAATGCTTTTTTAAGTGTAAGTAAAGTCGAATAAGCTTTTATGCCTAGTAAGATAGCAACTGGACAAATAGACGAGGCAGGTTTTCGAGACCTGTTCCTCAAGAAACTCTCGGGTTCTGCTACCGTTTCATCTGGATTTTATACCATAGCGAACCCGTCTGGATATGTACCTTTGGCTGATGGGCCAGAATCTCTAACTGGATACAGTGGAGATATAATGTCTAGAACATCTGGATTAATATCTAATGTTTCTGGAGCTTTGGACGCAAGTGGAACTTTGCTTTTCGATAAAGCTGTAGATGTCTCTGGCTTTGCGACTGGACTGAATCATGATACGAGTGGCTATCTTCAAACAGAAATAGAAACTGTTTCTGGAAATTTTTCTACGGTCAGTGGCGAGTTTTTAAAGTCTGGCTCTTTCTTTTATTCAACAACAGGAGATTTTAGAACTGATGCTCCCACAGGAGCTCTATCTTACACTTCTGGAGACACTAGAGGTCTTTACGTTGTAACCGGAGATTCTACACATAAAGAAGGCTGGTCTAAAGTATCACAACATGCTGATATGACAGGTTACGTGTCTTTGTCTAGCGGGGACATAAAGACTAGCTTAGAAGCTACTGGCACTAGCCTGACAAGTTTAATATCTAATGTAAATTCAGATAGTTCAACCAAGTTTACAGCAAAGAAAACTTTTGGAGCAGGATTAAAAACTGACTTAATGGAGCTAGGAACCAATGGAGTCACAATGCGTGTCAACTCTAATAACTCTGTTAGCTTCGATGACACAAGTGGTTCTTTAGTTACTATAGCTCCCGGTTATGGTGCTGATGCACCTGTGTTTTCTGTAACAGATAAAGCGGGACTACCTTTAGTAGATATATACGATGATGATAGGTTAAACTTTGGACCTTATGGCAAAAATCCTTTTAACATTAGCGGAGAAAAAGCTTGCTTCGGTAATTACAGATCTTACTTTAGTGGCTCTGATATCCACTTAAGCGGAGATCTTACAGTTAACGATCTAATAACAGTTAGCGGCTTATCTGGTGGATACGCTATACTATCAAACTTACCTGAACATCCACATACAGGTGGTTTGCCTATTGGCACACTTTTCGTAAGCGGAAACAATACTGCTGGTAAAGGCAGACATTTAATGATAATTTAAAATGACAAAGAAAACAAAGAAACAAGAAGACGAGATTAAGCCAATGATGACTAGCTTTGCGGCTTCGCCTTATACTACTCTTGATAACCAATCCACTAGGAGCAGGAGGAATGTTGGAGGTCAAATAGAACGAACCAACAGGTTTGAAAATATTGATAATGGCTTAGTTCCTTATAAATACACAAAAGGAGTAAATAATAAAAGCTCTCTTGATGTTAGGGATGTAGTGATTCTTTGTCAAAAAGCTTATTATAATTTTGCTGTCTTTAGGAATGTCATCGACCTAATGACAGAATTCTCCTCCACTAATCTTTACTTTACAGGAGGCAGTCAAAAATCAAGAGACTTCTTAGATGCTTTATTTAAGAAGATTGATATGCAAAGTTTTCTTGATAAATTTTTTAGAGAATATTATAGATCTGGAAATTGTTTCATTCATAGATTTGACACTAAAATTCAACCAGATGACTTAAAAAGAATTACCCAAACTTACGGCGGAAGCAAGCTAACTTCAATTGCTGAAGAAAGCAAGCTGCCCTCTAGATACATTATTTTAAATCCTGCTGACATTCAAATGGGAGGAAATATATCTTTCTTTTCTGGTCAGTATTATAAAATATTGACGGACTATGAGCTAGAAAGAATTAGAAATCCAAAAACAGAAGAGGACAAAGAAGTATATGATTCACTTGATCCAGCAACAAAGAAGAGTCTGCAAGGAAAGAATGTTGGAATTATTTCTTTGAAATTAAATCCCGACAAAGTAACGCCAGTATTTTATAAAAAACAAGATTACGAGCCCTTTGCTGTGCCTATGGGCTATCCGGTTCTAGAGGATATAAACTGGAAGTCAGAGATGAAGAAGATGGATATGGCTTTGACTCGTACTACAAATCAAGCTATTTTGTTGATAACAATGGGCTCAGAACTTAAGGATGGTAGTTTGAACATTAACCAAAGAAGTATTGAGACTATGCAGAAGCTTTTTGAGAATCAATCTGTTGGTAAGGTTCTTGTTTCTGACTATACCACCGAAGCTAAATTTGTTCTTCCGGACATAGCAGGTATACTTGATCCTAAAAAATACAGTGTTGTAAATCAAGACATTCAAATGGGTCTCAACAATATTTTAGTTGGGGAAGATAAGTTTGCTAATACCAGCATTAAGATACAGGTATTTATTGAAAGACTTAAGCAAGGAAGAGATGCCTTTATTAATCAGTTTTTAAATCATGAGATTAAACGTATTTGTAAATCTCTAGGTTTTAAAAATTATCCTAAAGCTAACTTCCAAGAGATCGAACTTAAAGATAAGACGACTTGGAATAGAGTTGTAGCTCAGCTGATTCAATATGGTATCCTTACTGCTGAAGAAGGTCTTCAAGCTATAAGTTCAGGTAGACTTCCAGAACCTGAAGAGTCTTTAGAATCTCAAAAGAGATTTAGAGAGCTTAAAGACCAAGGTTTTTATTCTCCTCTTCTAGGGGGTGGCGGAGCTGGAGCACCGACTCCAGCAGGTAGGCCTGACGGGTCTACATCTCCCCAGACTACCAAAAAGGTTTCTCCTATTGGAGAAAATACTTCTGGCTCTCAGAAATTTAGCGTGGACAAAATAAAACAGAATTTAGCATTAGCTGAAAAGTTAGAAGCAGAGATTCAAGAGAAGCTTAAACTAAAATATGATAATAAAAGAGTAACAAATAAAATTAAAACTCTTTCTTCTGAATTATGTAAAATAGTTATTGCCAATGAGTCATCTGATAAATGGTTAGATAAAGCTGCTGAATATATTAATAACCCAACAGATACAAATGCAGAAGTTGTTAAAGAAATACAAAGTATAGCAATGGAGCATCAAGTTGATGAGTATTTAGCAAGTTTATTATATGCAAGTAAGGTTTAAAACATGAGTGAAAATCAAGAAAATATTCAAGACGTAAATCAGTACTTTGGTGCTGCAGAGATAGATGTAATGGTTCCGGATATTCCTTTACCTCCAGAGCCAGAAGAAAAGAAAGAAGTTAAGGACGAAGTAGACGGAGCGTTTAAATTTGCCTTTATCGGTGCTGGGCAAGGTGGCTCTAGAATTGCTGAAAGCTTTCATAAATTAGGATACAGAAAAATCGGTATCGTCAATACTGCTCAACAAGATCTCAACTCTATAAACGTAGAGAACAAGCTTTGTATTGGTGCTGGTGGAGCAGGTAAAGATAGAAGTGTTGCAGCTAAATGTTTTGAAGAAAGAAGAGATGATGTTCTTGATTTTATGCGTCGTTCTTTTGGGGAAGATGTAGATAGAATCTTTGTTTGTGCTGGGGCTGGAGGAGGATCTGGTGCAGGCACCTTAGTTCCTTTGGTTAAGACCGCTCAGGAGCTTCAAGAGACAATTAAATCTGGCTCTAAAAAGGTTGGGGTTATTTTGGCCTTACCTAAGTATTCTGAGGGCAGGAAAGTAAACGCTAATGCTTATAACACTTTGAAAGAAGCTTGCGAGTTAGTTAATCAGGGTGTTGTGTCTCCTCTTGTTATCATTGATAACGAAAAGACAAGTAAGTTGTATTCTAATGTGTCTGTTTCTAATTTTTGGCAAACAGCTAATATGAGCACGGCTGGAGTATTTCATCTATTTAACATGACAGCTTCAAAAGATAGCTCTTATTCTTCTTTTGATTCTAGTGACTACAAAAATGTTCTAGATTCTGGTATTACTATCTTTGGGGCTACACCAGTTCCTAAGTGGGATGATCCTGTAAGTATTTCTAGAGCTGTCAGAAGCATCGCTCAGAGCGGTAGTATGTCAGGAGGTATAGATGTATCTACAGCTAATTCAGCTGGAGCTATCCTTATAGGAGGTAAAGAGGTATTGGATAATATTCCACAATCTAGTCTTGATGAAGCTTTTGATCAATTAACTAGAATTCTTAGGTCTGGAAGTGTAGTACATAGAGGGATATACAGTGGTGATAAAAATAACCTTACTGTGTTTACAATTATTGGTGGTATAGCGACTCCAGAAGAGAAGCTAAAAGAGCTAATGAAACTAGGAGATTTAGACAAAGCAGTTTAAAAATAAAATTTCCATAATGGAAAAATTCAATGTAATTGATTGTATAATAGGAGAAATTTAAAATGGCAGTAGGAGACTCAGTAAGAAACGTATTCATGCTTTCCGCCAACTCGCCCGCTGGAGGCGCAGACGACGGAGGCAGCAAGTTAACCTTCCTCACCAGTGGTGCAGGAGCAGGTAAAATCAAATTCATGGGTGCTGGCGCAGCAATTAAGTCAGCAACTGATGTAGCTAAAGCAACCGATGTAACAGGTATTGTAATTCCTTTACATGGTGAAACTTTAGAGTCAGTTGGCGCGACAGAATATACTCACGGCCCATTGAATATAGTCGGTGACCCAACCGTATCGGACTACTCTTTGACCTCTGGTGATCTATTTGATAACGCAGGAAACGAAGTCCACGGTGGAGCTCAAAAATTTGTAAACGCTGTTCTTGACGGAGCTTTTAGAGCTTACACTTCAGGTGTTGATCAAGGTAGCGGTATTAGCAGCATGACAGTGAGTAGGGGAGACTTAAGTCTGTCTAATACTTCAGTTACTGATGGAACCGGTATTGTTAATACTTATACCAGATCTTATACAGTGAACTTCAAATATTATCAATCTGGAGTTATCCAACAAGGCGATAATGACACCGCTGCAAGACCTGATATTGCAACAGATGGTTCTGATGGCGTTCCGTTCTAAGTCTGATCGCTAATATTTCTCTATTGACCCCCCAATAAATTTGGGGGGTTTTTTTTATTTTTTTTATAAGTTTTTTAAAAATAAGTGTATAAACACTTAGGTAACTTAATGCAATCTTATAGTAAAATGATGTCTCTTGATGTAGAATACTCCTATGGGAAAAGACTTACTCCGATATCCGGAGATGATAACGCCGCAATGGAGTTCTCAAGTAAAGTCATGGAACTCTTAACTAGCAAAGCAAACGAACACAATTATACCACCGAACAGGAAGTTACTTCTGAAAAATTAAAAGAAATTTTTATAAAGAACTTTTCTGAATCTTTGCAGACAACACAGGCACTAGCCTCTGTAAATACTTTCTTACAAACTTGTTCTGCTGGAGTTGTAGATGACGGAGATCACTTTGAGCCCTCTATGGAAGAAATAAAAGAAGCGGAGCGAGAAGTGAAGAGACACAACTTAAGTAATTACGACTTTAGAGATGTAGATGATTTATACTTTCAAAGTGATGAACAAGCTAGAGCAGAAGCAAAAGAATGGATAAATAGTGTAATATAAAAATAAGGATAATTTAAAATGGCTAGATCAACTAATTCTCAACAAACTCAAGGAGTACCTTCTGTATCAAGGACAGCCAATAAAACAGGGGCTGGCGCGGTAGTCGCAGCAAGCAGCGGTGATACTATTGTTATAACAGATATACTAGCCTCGGCGGCTACAACACTAAGTACTTCGGCCGCAGGAGCAGACACTATTATTGCATACGCTCCGGCTGGTGGAACAAATTTAAACCAAGGTATTCAAGTACCAACTAGTTCTGGTGTCTACAGTAGCGCCGGTAACGTAACAATGAACTATTATATAATCTGATGAAATATACAACTATTTTCAGCTCAAATGTAAGGCCTGTAGTATCTGAAGAAAAAGATAAGTATTTAGCTTTAGCTTCTGCTATTGAGGTAGCTCAGTTCGTCCCTGAGGTTGATGAAAAACAAGTAGATCTTTTACCAATAGCTTTTAATGCATTTGTTGCTAATAGAGTTAATAAGAATGGCGATGTAGTTGATACTGATACAGCCATGGCCTTTTATAAAGATTTCAAAAACAAGCCAATTAATATTGAGCATAATAGAGATAGAGTTATTGGTACTATTTTAACTGCTGGATTTTCTGAATTTGGTACTGACAAACCCTTAACAGAAGAACAGGTTCAAGAAATTAAAGGGCCATTTAATGTTACTTTAGGTGGTGTGATCTGGAAGGTAGTCAACCAAAGAGTAGCAGATCTTATTGAAGAGTCAGCTGACCCAAGTAGTAACGACTATATGAAAATTAGTGCTAGTTGGGAATTAGGTTTTAAAGATTATAATTTAGTGCTTTTAGAAGGAAGTGATAAGAACATAGAGAATGGGCTAATCGTTGATAATGTAGACGAAGTTGCATCTATGGAAAAAGATTTAAAAGCTTTAGGGGGAGAGGGTAAGACTAGAGATGGAATGTTTGTTTACAGAAAAGTTGTAGGCGATGTTGTTCCCCTTGGTATAGGTCTTACTGAGACCCCTGCTGCCGACGTTGTAGGTGTTTCTACTAAAGATACAGTAGAAAAAGAAGTCGAGCAAGAAAAAGACACTTTTGCTGAAGTAGAGACTGAACCAGTTAATGCTTCACAAATAACAGAAAATAATGTAATAACCCAAAACGAGGAGTTTGAAATTATGAAAATAGAAAGTATTAAAGACATCACGAATGAGTCTTTGAAGGAGCTTTCTGCCTCGGCTGTTTCTGATTTTATCGAATCGGAACTCAAGGAAGCTTCCGAGAGATTTTCAGCCGAAAAGGAAAAGGTGGAAGCAAATCTCAAAGAAGCTCAAGAGAAGATCGAGTCCATTAACTTGGATTATGATAAAGTCAAAGCAGAACTCGAGTCTGTCAGCGAAAAGCTTACCGATCTTGAAGCCGAAAAAGCGGAAAAAGAATCCGAAGAGTTGTTCTCTCAGAGAATGGCCTCTTTAGACGAAAGATTCGCCTTGGAAGCAGAGGATCGTGAAGTTCTTGCAGGTCAGATCAAAGAATTGGACGCAGAAGGCTGGGATGCCTTTGCTAAGAACATTGAAGTTCTGCTAAGAGACAAGTCAAGAGAAGTCTTGGCTAAGAAGGAAGACGAAGCTTCTAAAGAAGCTGAAGTTGAAGAAGAAAGTAAAGCTTCCGAGGAAGTTGTGGAAGACGCTATTGATAGAGGCGAACAAGATACTGATGTTGTTCCAGCTTCTACTCAGGCTTCTGAAGGATCTACCTACGACAAGTACAAAAATGCTTTCGAGATTGATCAATTTGATATTAGTTACTAATATAAAAAGGAAAATAAAATATTATGGCAGCGTTTGTTAAAAACACTCAACGGCTAAAGCCTTTTAGGCAACACGCCGAAACGGACGTCGTAAATCTTTTTGCCCTCAAAGACGATGATGGTGATGTAATCGCTTCTCACTCGGCCCTCGCTACAGATGGTGCCAAGTTGAACAAGGGATTGCTCGTATCTGTCAAAGATGGCTGGAAGAATACTGACGATCCTGTAAACAAGACTGGTATCGGTAACGCCGGTGCCTCTTACACGAACACGGTATCATTCCGTTATGGCGCAGCTGCGTCAGTGGAGCCTTGCGCTTCGGGTACTCAACCTCTTGGCCTTACTCTTTTCGACGTCGCTGAAGTCGATGAGAATGGTGAGAAGTTGATTTACAACCCTCGCAAAGCCGCTGAAATGCAGGCTGTGGTTAGTGGTCAGGCAGTTCCTGTTTTGACCAAGGGTATTGTTCTTTACAGTGGAAATCTTACTAGTGGTGGAGCCGATTCTGTAACGGCTGGTACTAAGATCTACGCCGATGCGCTTTATGATGGAGAGCTTAGCTCTTCTTCTACTGAAAGCACTGGTGGCGCAGCTCAAACACTGGTTGGTTCTGCTCTCGGGGCAGTTGACGAAGACGGTTTCATTCTGTTGAAGATTGATCTATAATTTTAATTAGAAAGGAGATTTAATAATAATGAGACTTAAATTGAAAAACACCCCAGAGCAAGTCGAACTCATCAAAGCGATGGGCTCTAAGAACTCGCTCGTAGCTCGTGAAGCTTCTGAAGCTTTCGCAGCTTTCCTCGGCCCTGTTGTGCAGAGAGTTCTGCAGCAGGCCGCTACGGCTGGAGCAATCTATACTGATGCTCCATTTAATCAAGATGAAGGAGCTAGCTATCCTCTTGACCTTTACTACAACGAAACCAATGATGGTTACGTAAGCGTATGGTCTCAAAACGTTGCTGGTGGTCTTCCAACTTCGCAGGATGTATCCGCGATTCAAGAGTTGAAGATTGCTACTTATCGTTTGGATGCTGCTGTTTCTATCACGAAGAAGTATGCCAGACAAGCAAGACTTGATGTTGTAAGCAAGCTAATTGAGCGTATGTCTCAAGAGGTTCTACTTAAGCAGGAAAGAAATGCTTGGGCTGTGGCTTTGAACGCTTTGGCTAATGCTACCACTAGCTCTGTTACCGCCAGCTCTGTTGGCATTACAAGCTTGAAGGCTGGCTCTCATGTCATTCCAGCGTACAATCAGAATAGATTCCAGTTGCAGGACTTGAATAAGTTGATGACTCTTAATAAGAGAATCAATCAGTCTTGGGCCGCTGGTACTACTGATGCAGCTTACAGTAACGGCATTACAGACTTGTATGTTAGCCCTGAGATTAAGGAACAGATCCGTGCTTTCGCTTATCAGCCAATGAACACTGTTCAGGCTACAAGTGGTCAGACTTCTATTCCTCTTCCTGATAGCATCAGAACTGACGTGTTCAATTCTGCTGGTATGCAAGAGATCTACGGTGTTAACATCGTTGAGCTTAATGAGCTTGGAGTCGGCCAGAAGTACAATACTCTGTTTGACGAGTTTGACAGCGGTAACGTTGGTCCTCACTCCTCTGCAGGTCAAGCTACTTCCTTCTCTGGCAGTTCTATGGAACTTGCTGTTGGTGTTGATAATAGCAAGGGTGCGTTTGTTCGCGCTATTGCTCAGGAGTCAGACACAGGTGATACTTTCACTACTACTCCAGACGATCAATTCACCCAGAGAAACGAGAGAATCGGTTTCTACGGTTCTTTGGAAGAAGGTCGCGTCTGCATCGACTCACGCGCTATCGTTGGACTTACCGTCTAATTTTAGAGCATAAATATATAACGAAGCCCCCGGAAACGGGGGCTTTTTTATTTCGTTTTTTAAGGGATTTTGTGTATAACTAATTATAACGGTTAAAGGATTAAGTTATGGCAGCGAAAAGAAAATCAACAGCTAAAAGTAAGAAAGTCTCTAAGAATTCTAAAGAAATGATTCAAACTCATGCTATGGAAGAAAAGGAGACTTATTCAAAGACAACTCTAGATCAAATTTGGGGAGATACTGGTTTTTCTAAATACGGGACCTTAGAAGAAGATAAGTATATTTCACAAATCAAAGGTTTGAATAAGACAGACTTGCATGCACATGCAGTAAAGATGGGGATACTCCCTGTAGACAATAGAGAGCTCCTCACCAACAGACTAGTTAGAGAGTTTAAAAAGCATGCTCTTGCTTATAAGAAACCTAAACCATCTAATAAGAAAACTGTAGAGCCATCTGATACAGCTAAGTCTATCTTAGCGGAAGGAAGATAAATAGTGTAATTATGTCTATATGGCTCAACTTATTAGTACAGGTCAGATAGATCTTGGTGGTTTAAAAGAATTCCTACTAAGACCAGATTCTGAGAGCTTATCCGGTAGTGCGAATAACATTACCGGATTTTATCCTTATTCAGGTAACCCCTCTGGTTTTGTAGACGCCGGTCATGTCGAAAGCGTAAGCGGCGACTTATCTGGTTATATAGACTCTGTAAGTGGTGTCATAAATACAAGACTAGTAGAGTCTGGCACTAATTTAAGTGGATATACTTCCTCAGTAAGTGGTAATCTTAAAAGTGACATAACTTATCTAAGTGGTAAGAATTTAGAATTAAGCGGTAATTTTTCTACTACAAATTCAAGATCTGTTGATAATGAAGCTGACATAGATAGCCTTAGCGGCAACCTAATTACTTCTGGTCAGAATTTATCTTCATTAATAACAGGCGTAAGTGGTCAAGGCGTTAGTGGTTTTGTTACGGGTTTGATTGACTCGACAAGCGGAGTCCTTGATGTCAAGATAACTAATTTAAATACAGATTTAAGAGATCATGTAAATCAAGATTATCTTTCTAAAAGAAACGAATCTGAACTTGTCTCTGGATCGGTGTCTTTTGATAAAACTACCCGTTTTAAACAGAGTGTGGAGCTGGAAAGGGTTATTGATCACGACGAAGTAGCAACTTATCAGAGTGGCTCTAATATGTACACAATGGTTAGTGGAGCAACAGTAGGAGGGGCTGCTCATCAAGTTATGACAACTTATTTACGTTATCCTCATAGTGGAGATTCAGTTAGGCAAAATTTAATAGTAGGTTCTTTTATGTATAGTGGGGTTATACCATAATGTCGGCCAGTAATTCAAATATGCGAAAGAAAGTGGATGGGCTTACTTTATATACAAATGAAATGTATTATAAAAGTTATCCCGGCAAGCCTACTACTAACTTAATTCCTACTGCATCTAGCAACTCTGACTTTTCCGCTAGAGTTGGAAGTACTCCTAATGCTTTTTATAGAATATATAAAGATAAAGATCCAGATAAGCAAGGCATGTATAAGTCTTTGGCTACTGGGACTATGTCAAGTAACGATGTGGTATATAAGTATTCCGGGTGGTCTGATGAATACTATGGTGGCTCAGGAGTAAGTAATAAGCTTCACGGGTTACATTCTTTTGCTGCTTCAGATTTTCCTAGCTTAAAACTCCGTGTAGGTCAAGAATATATTTTTTCATGCGAAGTATTTGTCTCTAAGACGCACGGCAGAACAGAGGGGTTTTTCCCGGTAATATCTGCGACATCTACAGATCAAAACGGAAGACATTATGGATATTATGATTTTTCTAAAACTGGAACTTGGCAGGTTGTGAGCGTAGTATTTGTACCTACCTTAAAAAGCCTTGTAACGGCTACTGCTGGCACTGCTGGTACAGCAGGCACCTCGGGAACTTCTGGTATAGTAAGGACACTTAATCATACGATGTACTTTTGGCCAAACGAAGGCACAACTTCAGACAGCCAGAGGCAATATGGTTATATGCTATATAAAAACCCTCAATTAGAAACTGGTAATAAAAGAACACAATTTACAAGGAATAGTGATTCGAGAAAATCAGCAAATAGCTTAAAAGATATAAGTGGAAATAAAAATTCTTTAAGTGTTATTAATAATTTTGATGATTCATCTTTACCTATATATTCCAAAGGAAAGTTTTCTAATTTAGGCTTGACGTCTACGGCTTCAGGCTTTGCTTCATCTTTTAATACTGGAAGTACTAATAAAAAGAGTTATGAATTTTGGGTTAACTTAAAGTCGGTTAATGAAGGCGTATCGACTTTGCTTTATTCTGATGTGGCAAGAGGGTCATCTTTGTTTGTCTCAAAGGAAAGCGTGTCTAGAAAGCAGCACGTATACGTAGAGAAAGGTAAAATATATTGTACCCTATACAATGAACTTGGAGTGGTTTTTAGTGCATATACAGACAGAAGCGAGATACTAAATTCTAATTTATATCATATAGTTGTCTCTATAGACATGACAAAATCTTCTGATAATAAAGTTACTTTTTATGTGAATGGAGAAGCTAAACCTTCTTCTACTATGTCGGAGATACTACCTCCAGCTAATGTTAGATTAAATTTATTCCCTTCTAATAGTAGTAAGTTGGCAGTAGGCAATATTTTAGCTTATAGAATTTCTTCTTATAATGCAGATGGAGAGTCTATGGCTTCTGCTTTAAAAACAATATATGTAAAATCTACGAATCAAGCAGTTAGAATAACTTGGTCAAATGTTAGAGACGCTTTTGCTTTTTCTGTTTATAAGTCAGTTAACTACGTTGGCTCAGAAATGTCTAATAAGTCTTTGTTAAGTTTTGTAGGTAATCCTAATTTTGACAATGCTACTTCAACAAATATAACTTATGAAGACGACGGTACTGTTTTAACAGGGACAGGTAGGCCTAAACCTAAACCTGACTTTGATAAATATGACGCTCTTAATACTAGTTTTTACGATGGCTCTGATTTGAAATTATCAATAGGAGACTATCCAAGAAGAGCTCCAACGCTTGTGACTGGGGAAAGTCTAATTGAGAAGACAGGAGCAGAAGGCAAGATATATCAAGTTTCAGTTTACAATAGATCTTTGAGCTCTGGTGATGTTTTAAATAACTATATTCAGTCTTTAAGTAGTTTTAATGTTGGTAGTAGTTCAGCAGACTATAGTTTCTCTGCTTCTTCGGGGACTTCTACAGGTGGTTACGGAGGAGGATATTAACATGTCAAGTAAAGTAAATTACGGAAAATATAGAGTTAACACGGATGGTTTGATATTTAGAGTAGACGGATATTCCTCTAGAAGTCACGATCATAATACTGAAAATTGGAAGGATTTGACAGCTAGCGGTTTAGATGTTAAATTAGATAGCAGTGGCCTGTATAACGAGACGAGTGGCTTCTATGAATTCAGAGCTGGCACATTAAATACTCACGCCGCAATAACCGGAGAAAATTTTACGGGAGTAAGGGACTTGGGTTTATTCAAAAACAAAAACTCTAGTTTTACTGTAGAGACCTTCTTTCAATTAAAAACAGGATCGCAGCTCACTGCTCCTGATGATGGAGCTGTGATATTTGGCAATACTGATCATAACAAAAGTGGATACTCTTATGGGTTCGTCGCTCAAACTGGAAATGGAGGGGAGATAAGCGGCTTAAAGTCTGTGCTTTCGTCCAACAAAGAGGATAACGCAGCAGGAGCAGGAACTCATACTAATAGCCCTTTTACAGGAATCTCACATACTCTTTCAGATGTATCTTCTCCCTCAGTTCAACCACATACATTTTATCATGCGGCTATGACTTATAACTCTTCAGATGGCGTTATGGTTAGTTATTTAGATGGGGTACCAAAGGATACAGGCAGTTTCCCTGCTTCTCAGGAGCTTCATAAATCAACAGGAGATGGCACCTATCAGCAGTTTTATATCGGGGGAAACCCAAGTTCTGGGATAAATGTAGATATAGGTATGGTTTCAGCTTACAATAGGGCGTTAGAGAGCGGAGAGGTTGTTTCTAACTGCAAGGCCGTAAAACATAGATACGGCGGTGGCTACTAATTTTTGAAAAGTTATTATTTATTGTTTAAAACTAATAAATGAATGAAGTTCCTTTCCTAGAAGAGACTGTGCCTCTATTTGACACTCATAAACAAAGAGGTCAGCAGCTTGCCAAAGATGTAGTTATTAAGATAAACTCTTTTTCTTTCGGAGATACTTTAGCTGCTACTCCAACCATAAGAAAGCTAGCAGAGTGTTACGCTAAAAAGATAATAGTATGCACTTCCAAGCCTTTTCTTTTTGATCATAATCCTAATGTTCTTTTTACTATACATTTAAATGATTTTAACAATGAGCACTACGATAATTATGAAGTATTTGATACTTTTAATTCTATAGGAAAAGAAGATAAGTCTGGAATAGAAAAGAAGTACGCAGCTTACGACATAAGAAAAATACACTGTACTGAAATAGGATTTGACCTAAGGCCAGAAGAGTTGCATTGCGACTATTATCCCGGACCAATTGAATTTAGTAAAGAAGATCAATCTTTTCTAAGTAATAGTAATTATGTAGTTATGCATATTGGTCAAAACTGGCCTAGTAGAACTTGGCCTAGAGAAAGTTATGTGAATTTAATTAATGCTCTCAACTCAAGCGGTTTCAAAGTTGCTTTAGTAGGTTTTGATCAAAAACCTGAGCCGGGACAGTATAACCATGATAAGACTTGTTATAATTTTGAAGATTTAGAATTTGATGGCTTGAGTTTTCTAAACAGGACCTCATTAGACCAAGACTACTATATAACAAAGAACTCAGAAGCATGTATAACAATGGATACAGGCCAGCTTCACTTAGCGGGATGTACTGATACACATATTATTTATATGGGGGCTTCTGTTCACCCTTTATGGAGAGCGCCTTATAGAAACGGCTCTCAGTCTTATAAGATGACTTTTGTTGGTGGTACATGTAAATCATTTTGCGCCTCTGACCCTAAATACTCTGTAGTTGAACATAGCACTATAAATAGTGTCCCTCCACTCCCGTTCTGCCTAGAGGGTAGACCTAACTATGATTGCCAACCTACTTGGAAAGATGTTTTTGATGAAACATTAAAAATTTTAAAATGAAGAGAAGAGTATTATTTGTGCCTATGCATCTTTCTACTGGTGGCTCTCCTCAGTGGTTATTAGAACTAATAAAAGTATCAATATTAGAAAATGAAGTTTTTGTAGCGGAGTTTAATAATTATGGCACGTTTAATATACAAAAAGATAAGATAATAAATCTTGTAGGAAAGAAAAGTTATGAGTGTATAGGTCCATGTTTTTCTGATAACTGGGAAGAAGAAAGGAATAGGCTCTGGGAAATAATACAGGAATTTAAACCTCATATAATACACTTTAATGAAATACCTGAAAATTTTGAATATAATGGTTTTCCTAAAGAGTTATTAGAAAAAATTTATAGTCCAGATAGATCTTATCAAATATTCGAAACTTGCCATGATAATGCATTTGATTTTGTCAATAAGGTCCATCATCCAGATGGATACATATGTGTTTCAGATTATCATCCTAGGAAAATTAAAGATATTTTTCCTGAAGCAAATTGCTATATCTGGGATTATACAATACCTAAAAAGAATAGGCCTGATAGAGTTAAAACATTAACTAGCCTTGGCCTAGATCCTGATAAGACGCACGTACTCAACGTAGGCCTTTTTCATGAAAACAAAAATCAAAAATTCATTTACGACATAGCAAAACAAGTCTTAGATGAAAATGTTGAATTTCATTTTATAGGTAATGACTGCTATCTTTCTAATTGTGGTATTGAGGATGTAAACTTATCTAATTGCAAGGTGTGGGGCGAAAGGAGTGATGTTGAGACTTTCTATTCATGTATGGATATATTCTTTTTCCCATCCCTTAGAGAACTAAATCCTTTAAGCGTTAAAGAAGCTTTGTCTTGGGGTATGCCTGTTTTGATGAATAGGATAGAAGCATGTGACCTATATAAGAAATACGAGAATAATAAAAATGTAACTTTTATAGACGATGTCGATAGCAAAAAATATATTCTAGATAGAATTAAAAAGCCTGAGAAAAAAGATTTGAGGATAGGTCTGTATACAAGTTTTTACAATAATGCTAGATTCATACCGGGACTATACGATGAAATATCCAATCAGACTTATTCTAATTGGAAGTGGTTCGTTACAGATGATTTCAGTAAAGATGATACAGTTAAAAGCGCGCTTCTTGATTTAGCTTCTAGAGATAGTAGAGTAGTTTATTGCGAGCAAAAGAGTAAGAAAGAAATGTTTTGGAATGCGCAGCGTTTCATAACGGATGATTGCGATTATCTAGCTTTAGTTGATGCTGACGATGGTATATATCCTAAAGCTTTAGAATTTCTAGCTCATATGCTTAAAAAGAATCCTAGCGCTTTCAGTTTTTCTACTTGGTTTCATCAGTACGATGGAGACTTAAGCTTGAGAAAGAATATAACTAATCCGGACTATTCTTTTCCTAAAGGTAATTGGCACGATTATCTTGATAAACACGAAAAGGACCTTAAGTCGGATGCTTTTGATTGGTCTAATCTAAGGTCTTTTAGATTTTTCGGAGCCCTAAGGGGTCATAAAAATAAAGGCGACGTCAATATAGAAGTCAATAGTCCAGTCGAAACAGTTTCAGAAGACTCTATAAGAATGGCTCAACTGCAAAAATATGGAGACTATATACTGTTCCCTAGGCCTATGTATAAAGTTCTTAACCATGAGGAGTCTCACGCTACCCCCTCTAATGTCAACGATGAACAGGAAAAGGTGGGTAAGCAAAATTTATATAACTCAATAAAATCTACAAAAGGATATAGACATAATAAAATATTACCAACTTACTATAATTTCTTTGATGAGTTATGCGCTTTAGCTAAGTCCGATATACAATTTGAAATAGATAGAAAGAAGCTATGTTTAATTACTAATAGAGATGTATCAAAGTCTGAAGAAAGTAAGATTAGAGATTTGTATTTTGATCATGACTTTTATATTAATAAATTCGAAGAAGATATAGACTATTTCTTTTTCGATTGTAATAGTTTTTCTAAATTAGAATTATGTGAGGTTTTCAGTAAACTTAACAATATCAAAGGGCGTTTTCAAATAAACGCTTACTGCTTACTTGAGAATGAGGAAGAAGAAGGCGATAAGATAAAATACATAAACGAAATATCTTTAATGCCTTTTTCTTGGAATTCTTTTTGTAGGAATATTATTTTTAATTTTAATATAAATAAAATAAAAGACAAAGTATTTATAGAAATATGTAGCTCGTCGCTTGGAGATAACGTGGCTTGGGTTCCTTATATTGAAGAATACAGAAAAGAGAATGACTGTGATGTTTATGCATTTACTTATAAAAATGATCTTTATAGAGATAGCTATCCTGAAGTAAATTTTGTAGACAGGTTGGAAGACGTGGAAGTCATGAGCTTTGATAAAAGGCTTAAAGTAGGCTGGTTCGATGATACTCCAGATTGGGTTAAGAATCAAGAAGAGCAAAGAGCTGGGTCTTACTATTTAAATTTAGAACATAAAGAGCTTAGGCCTAAAATAGATATATTAAATAAAGAGAGAGTTATAGAAGATAAATATGTTTGTATCTCTGTGCAATCAACGGCTCAATGTAAATATTGGAACAACCCAACAGGATGGGATCAAGTTATTGAATACTTAAATTCTAAAGGTTATAAAGTTGTTTGTATTGATAGGCATGAAAGCTATGGAGGTAGAGAAAGGTATAATTATATACCATCAGGAGCTATTAATAAAACAGGAGACTTCGATTTGCAAGAAAGAATAACAGACTTGTATAACTGTGAATTTTTCATAGGTTTAGGTTCAGGGCTTTCTTGGTTAGCGTGGGGTGTTGGGAAGGATGTTGTTTTGATAAGCGGATTCAGTAACGAGGCCACTGAGTTTTATACACCTTATAGGGTAATTAATAAGAATACTTGTAATTCCTGTTGGAATAGAGAAAAGTTTGATCCTAATAATTGGGATTGGTGTCCAGACCATGAAGGCACAGAAAGAGAGTTTGAATGTTCAAAGCAAATAACTTTTGAAATGGTCAAAGAACAAATAGATAAATTAATATGAAAGTAGAAGTATCAGACGGAGAAGTATTAGATAAGCTATCTATATTAGAAATAAAATTAGACAATATAGAAGATGAGACTAAGTTAGCTAATATAAGAAAAGAACACAATATTTTAAAACAGACCATTGGTGAGCCGCCATGGCATGAGCATGTTTTTAGAAGATATGGCTTTTATGATCAATTAAAAGAGATAAATGAAACCCTATGGGAGATAGAAGACGATATAAGATTAAAAGAAAAGAAGCAAGAATTTGATGCTAGTTTTATTAAATTAGCTCGACAAGTCTATCAAATCAACGATAAGAGGGCTGAAATAAAGAAAGAAATTAACATACACACTGGATCTAATTTATTAGAAGAAAAATCTTACGAAGATTATGGTTAATAATGTGTAATTTACATAGTATATGGCGGTTAAAAGGTACGTTGGAGACAAGATAGTCGGTCTAGACAATGAGAAGGACGGAGTCCTTCATACTGTGTCTGACGGAGCAAATTATTATTCTACTGATTCCCCATATAATGTCTACATAAAAGAAAACTCAGCTTGGCAGCAAATAAGTGCTGGAGGAGGGGGAGGTTCAACTTCAGGTTCATCTGGTAGCTCTGGAACTTCTGGTACATCTGGCAGTTCAGGTACATCAGGTACGTCAGGCAGTTCTGGAACTTCGGGTACGTCTGGTAGCTCTGGAACTTCGGGTACATCGGGTAGTTCAGGTACATCAGGCACGTCAGGCAGTTCTGGAACTTCGGGTACGTCTGGTAGTTCAGGTACTTCAGGTACGTCAGGCAGTTCTGGTACTTCAGGCACATCGGGTAGTTCTGGAAATTCGGGTACATCGGGTAGTACAGGTACGTCAGGTACGTCAGGCAGCTCTGGAACTTCAGGTACGTCAGGCAGCTCTGGAACTTCGGGTACATCGGGTAGTTCAGGTACTTCAGGTACGTCAGGCAGTTCTGGAACTTCGGGTACGTCTGGCAGTTCAGGTACTTCAGGTACGTCAGGCAGCTCTGGTGCTGCTGGAACTTCAGGCACCTCTGGATCTAGTGGCTTAACAGGAGATAAATACTCAACAACTTCTTCTCAATCAAAGAGTATACCTACTTCTACCGGTGGGGCTTATGACATAGAATTTACAGACATAGATTCAGGTCTTAGTTGGACAGCGGGGCAGGATATACTTGTTTCTCATAATAATAGCAATAAATTTACAGGGACAGTAAATTCCTATAGTGGCACGACTATAAGAATTAAATGGATAGCTAATACAGGTACAGGCTCTTACAGTAGTTGGACTTTGACACAGAACGGAGCTCCGGGAGCAGCAGGAACCTCAGGTAATTCAGGCACATCAGGTACATCTGGTAGCTCTGGTGACGATGGCACTTCAGGTACGTCTGGTAGTTCAGGTACATCAGGTACGTCAGGCAGCTCTGGAACTTCGGGTACGTCTGGTAGTTCAGGTACATCGGGTACGTCAGGTAGCTCTGGTACTTCAGGTACTTCTGGTAGTTCAGGTACATCAGGTACGTCAGGCAGCTCTGGAACTTCGGGTACGTCTGGTAGTTCAGGTACATCGGGTACGTCAGGCAGCTCTGGAACTTCGGGTACGTCTGGTAGTTCAGGTACATCGGGTACGTCAGGTAGCTCTGGTACTTCAGGTACTTCTGGTAGTTCAGGTACTTCAGGTACATCAGGTAGTTCAGGTCAAGATGGCACTTCAGGTACGTCTGGTAATCAAGGTGTTCAAGGTAACCAAGGTAACCAAGGCAACCAAGGAAACGCAGGTTCATCAGGCTCATCTGGTAGTTCTGGTAGCTCTGGAACTTCAGGTACATCTGGTAGTTCAGGTACTTCAGGTACGTCTGGTAGTTCAGGTACATCAGGTACGTCAGGCAGCTCTGGAACTTCGGGTACGTCTGGCAGTTCAGGTACATCGGGTACGTCAGGTAGCTCTGGTACTTCAGGTACGTCTGGTAGTTCAGGTACTTCAGGTACATCTGGTAGTTCAGGTCAAGATGGCACTTCAGGTACGTCTGGTAATCAAGGTGTTCAAGGAAACCAAGGTAACCAAGGAAACCAAGGAAACTCAGGAACTTCAGGTACCTCTGGTAATTCTGGTGACGATGGCACTTCAGGTACATCGGGTACGTCAGGTAGCTCTGGTACTTCAGGTACGTCTGGTAGTTCAGGTACTTCAGGTACATCTGGTAGTTCAGGTCAAGATGGCACTTCAGGTACGTCAGGTAGTTCAGGTCAGTCTGGAACTTCAGGTACGTCAGGTAGTTCAGGTCAGTCTGGAACTTCAGGTACGTCAGGTAGTTCAGGTCAATCTGGAACTTCAGGTACATCTGGTAGTTCTGGAACTTCAGGTACATCTGGTAGTTCAGGTAGCTCCGGTAGTTCAGGTAGCTCTGGTAGTTCAGGTCAATCTGGAACTTCAGGTACGTCAGGTAACTCTGGTGCGGATGGTACTAGTGGCTCTTCTGGTAATCAAGGCAACCAAGGTAATCAAGGTAACCAAGGTAATCAAGGTAACCAAGGAAACTCAGGCACTTCAGGTACATCAGGTAGTTCAGGTCAGTCTGGAACTTCAGGTACGTCAGGTAGTTCAGGTCAGTCTGGAACTTCAGGTACGTCAGGTAGTTCAGGTCAGTCTGGAACTTCAGGTACGTCAGGTAGTTCAGGTCAGTCTGGAACTTCAGGTAGCTCTGGTAGTTCAGGTCAATCTGGAACTTCAGGTACATCTGGTAGTTCAGGTCAGTCTGGAACTTCAGGTAGCTCTGGTAGTTCAGGTCAATCTGGAACTTCAGGTACTTCTGGTAATCAAGGCATCCAAGGTAATCAAGGCAACCAAGGTAATCAAGGCAACCAAGGAAACACAGGTGCCTCTGGTACTTCAGGTACGTCAGGTAACTCTGGATCTTCAGGTAGCTCTGGTAGTTCTGGTAATGATGGAGGCGGCACAGGGGGTTCTGACATGCGCTATAAGAATAGTGTGAGTCAAATATCTAGCACAGTAGACAAAATTAAAAATTTAACCGGTATATATTTTCAATGGACAAATGATTCTCCTTTCTATGAAGATTATAGTGGTATGGATAGAATAGGCTTATCTGCTCAAAATTTAAAAGAAGAATTTCCAGCTTTAGTAACTAGTGGCGATGCAGTTGGCTATGATGGGCAAAATATACCAGATTTTCATACTGTGTGGTATGATAGAATGGCTGGCGTGTTTGTCGAGGCTATTAAAGAAATTGATCAAAGATTAAGAGTAGTAGAATCGGGGGTATTATAATGGGGCAAAGTTACGGACCAAAATTAGTTACTGATAGCTTAGCTTTATGTCTTGACTTAGCTGACGCAGACCCAACCTACGCGCATTTTAATAACTCAGATATAGTTACAGAAGTGGCTTTTACTAATGCAAACAGCAGTGACGAGGAAAGAATAGATAAAGGAACTGACCCGTGGGGAAGACAATCTTTTTTGGATAGGTCAGTAAATAATGACGTAGGTAGTAACTATGACGGTGGAGATACTAGTAACGTATATGCCGTAGCTAATACAAGCAAATATAGATTTACTTATTTTTTCAGAGTAGATAAGAAAGGCTCAAACGGTACATTGTACTTTGGTTTATATGGATATAATTCTAGCACTCAAAATATAGGTGTTTTTAGCCCTTCTGGTACTGGAAGTGCAAATACAAATCCGTATTTTTCGTACCCCGGACATGATCATGCCAATTTTACAGAAGGGCAGTGGTATATGTTTGTCGCATATGTGCATCCCGAAGGATCTACAGATGTATCAGACGACACTGCTGGGTATTACCACATGGGCACTGGAGAAAAAGTTACAGGCCTTAGCGTTGGAAATATTAATTATAACGGTGTTTGGCAAAATGCCACCACACAAACTCGGTTTAGATATTATCTTTATTATTCTACGGACCCTACTGTTGAGATGAGCTGGTATCAAGCTCGCATAGATTTGATTGACGGTAATGAGCCTTCTATTACTGACATGCTAAACTATCCTCCTGAGACTGTGCGAGATCTTACGGGCAATGCTAGAAACTTTAAAACAAATGGAGTGTCTTTTGATTCTACTTATAAGTCAATAAACCTAAATGGAAGCACTGACTTTTTAGAGCTTGGTACAGACCATGACTATAAAACAACTGGAGGTTTTACCATATCTACTTGGTTTAAACATGATGTGGCTGAAACTGGACTTGGGAACTTTACAGGCTCGGCAAGTATTACTTACAATAGTTGGTATTGGTCTGTTCATGGGCAAAAATTAGCTTTATGGGATCTGTCTCCCGGAAACGTTTGGAAATACGGAAACACAACAATAGCCGCAGATACATGGTACCACGCAACTTTAGTTAGTGACGCTAATAATACTCATTACTATTGTTATTTAAACGGTGAAGATGATATGAGTAGCGCTTGGAGTTCTTATAATGGATCGTGGCAATCTAGTAAAGCTGGCTTAAGAATTAGGTATATAGGAAGAGGTGACTCGAGTAATGGTAGGTATATAGATGGAAATATAGCTACTACTCATGTATGGACCAAAGCATTAACAGCGGCAGAAGTTAAATCTAACTTTAACGCTCATAGAAAAAGATTTGGAGTATAAATTATGGGAGCATCAGGGGGACCAAATATAATTAGTGACGGGCTCGTCTTCGCCTTGGACGCCGCAGACCCTCAAACGTCTAAGGCTGGGTGCATGGGTTTCACCTCTGCTGAGCAGCTAATGAAAAATTTGGCTACCAATAGTGGTAAAGGAGATACTATAACCTCAACTTCTGATGTAAGGTTAGGTAACCTAAATTTCTACACTATATATTCTATAACTTACCCTGAAGGTGATTATAATCCAGCAGGCGCCTCAGGAACTCGAGACGGTATCACCCCGGGCTTTAATGACGTTACTTCAAGTGAGTTATTAGATTTTAGTAGAGATTTAAACTACGCAGTTTGGAATAATAAAACGAATGGTTGGGTTGCTGACTCTTATTTTAATGGTGAGAGAATAGCTGGGCATTGTTATGATACTTACGATGGAGAACCATCACAACATGCGAAGTTTCAAAGTGACTACGAAGCTATAGTTAATGCTTTCCCAGATGCAACTCATATAGTTTGCGGCTCTCATGCTGCTGAAAATAATGATAGTAGTGCGGATACTTTAGCTATATTGAAAGATTTAGGTGGTCCTTCTTCTTGGCCTACTGACAGAGCAGAATATATATTGATAGGCAAACCCGGGTTAGGCGCTGGCAATGCTTACGTTTGGCAATACCAAAATGATAGTAGTTCAAGAGCGCATGCTAACGTTGGCTTACCAATATTAGGCGGTAAAAACAGCGGGGAAAATTATCTAGATTTTGATGGAACTGATGATTATTTAAGTATAGCTCAATTTGATTTTACAAGTACCCACAGTCTAGAATGGTGGTTCAATGCAGATAATCTAACAGAAAAGTATACAGGTGGTTACGCAGGCCATATGTTGGCTTGGGGACACTCTCCATCAGAGAGAATATATCTCAAAACTAATGGAGGTTTAGGTATTTATATGCATGATAGCAGCTCAGGTACTGCCTTTAATACTAGTAATTTTAGCGTTACAGCTGGAAACTGGACTCATATAGTAGTCACTTTTAATTGGGATGCTGAAAGTGTTAAATGTTATCAAAATGGCGTTTTAAAAGACACGATTGATACTTCATCTTTAGGTAGCTGGAATTATACTGGAGCATCAAATTCATATGACTATATAGATTTTGGTAGAAATGTAAGCAATAATAACATTTTCTATGATGGTAAATTAGCGTGCATTAGAATTTATGATAAAATATTAACAGATACTCAAATTAAAGCAAACTTTAACGCACATAGAAGGAGGTTCGGAGTATAATGGCTTTTCATAATAATCCAAGGATAGTTACAGATGACTTGCTTTTATGCTTAGATGCAAGTGACTCCAGTTCATATTCGGGTTCTGGAACAGTCTGGAACAATCTTGCTGACCCTAATGGCATTTCTACTTATACTTTGAGCGGATGGACGTTGGGCACAAAAGATGGCGTCAAGGGGCTGAGTCATAGCGAAAGCGTAACAACTGACAGCGCATATATTCGCTCAACTAATGTAAATGATTATTCGGCTAAAGTAGGATTTCAGTATTATATGTCTAATGGGCCTTTTACTATTTCATTTTGGGATTATCAAACGGCGTACGCAACAGATGGATCTCAAACATGCGGTTCAGCGTTTTCTACTGCCACCGACGGAACAAATGCCGACATCTATCAGATACAAATAAATCACGGATATAATTATCCGAGTTCCAACGGTTATTCTTTTAGGCTTCCAAATGGAGCTATTCCAGCAGACGCATTAGGTAATCCAGAACCTTTAAATGTTTGGGTGAACCACGTTTTAACTGTCAGTGATAATCATGCAGATGGCGTAGCTCATTATTATAGAAACGGGGTTTTGCACACCACGAATACTACTTTCACCGCATGGCCTTTCAGTACAACTGACGGATATCATTATTTAATGAGAGACGTTGATGATGAAAATAATTTCGCTGGACATCTAGCTCAGGTATTGATTTATAAAAGAGCTTTACCGGCAGCTGAAGTTAAGCAAAACTATAACGCTCATAAAAGTAGATTTGGTTTTTAATTAATACTAGCCAAACACCCTTATTTTAGTGTAATATTCTCCTAGATGGCTAGCAGTTACAATTTTTCCGTTAAACAAGGGTCTGAATTAAATACAAGGCTCACAATAACTAATGATAGTACCCCTGTAAATCTTAGTGGTTATTCTGTCAGAGGTGTTGTAAAGCATAAGTATGGCGATTCTAACGCTTTAATAGACCTAAGCCCTACCATTGTTACAGGTACTGAGGGTGCCTTATACCCAAGTGGTTACGTAGATATTTATCTTAGTGGTTCTCAAACAGCCGCTCTGCCTGTCGCAGAGGCTGTTTATGATATTGAAAGATATGTCACTGGTTCTGAGGGCGAAGAGACAGCTGTGATAAAGATGCTGAACGGTAAATTTACTATTGGTCCTGAAGTAACCACTTAAATATGGCTCAAGATGAAGTAACAGTTAATCTGCAGGGAAATGACGTAACTGCTACCGCGGTGAACGTTAGTGCGTCTACTATTCCAACCTCTAGTGTTAATTTTGTTGGAGCTCAAGGACCTTCTGGCACTTCAGGAACCTCTGGTTCATCTGGAACTTCTGGTTCTTCGGGTTCATCTGGCTCTAGTGGTACTTCAGGTTCATCTGGAACTTCTGGTTCTTCAGGTTCATCTGGATCTAGTGGCACTTCAGGTTCGTCTGGTACTTCAGGTTCGTCTGGTACTTCAGGTTCATCTGGTTCTTCTGGCAGCTCTGGTTCTTCTGGATCATCTGGGTCTAGTGGCACTTCAGGTTCTTCTGGCACTTCAGGCAGCTCTGGAACATCAGGTAGCTCTGGTAACTCTGGTAGTTCAGGTACATCAGGCAGTTCTGGCACTTCAGGTTCATCAGGTACTTCTGGCACTTCAGGGTCCAGTGGTACATCTGGCTCTAGTGGTAGTTCAGGGTCTAGTGGTACATCGGGTAGAGACGGTAACTTTGGCGGAGCCTCATTTAAATATGATTTTGAATTAGATAATATAGCTAATAGCGATCCCGGATCTGGAAATATTAAATTTAACTCTTCTATATCTAGTGGTACTAGTAATGCGACAGCTATTTATTTAGATGATAGTGATAAAGATGGTTCTGATATACAATCCTTTTTAAGAACAGTTGATGATTCAAACTCTACAATAAAAGGACATGTAAAGATAACAAAAAGATTTGATACAAGTAAATTTATTTTATTTACTATTAGTTCTGCAGTAGAGAAGACAGGTTATCATTCTATAAATGTTTCTGCTGTTTCGCAAAGTTCTTCTAGTCCTTTTGCTACAAGTGATGAACTAGTTGTAACTTTTGCCAGAACAGGTAATACTGGCGATGCAGGTACATCTGGAAATTCAGGGAGCTCCGGTTCTTCTGGAAGTTCAGGTTCTAGTGGTAACGCTGGCAGTTCAGGTACTTCAGGTAGTTCTGGTACTTCAGGTAGTTCTGGTAGCTCTGGTAGCTCTGGGTCTAGTGGGAGCTCAGGTTCTTCAGGTACATCTGGTAGCTCTGGAACATCTGGAAGCTCTGGATCTTCTGGGTCTTCAGGTAGCTCAGGGTCTTCCGGTACATCTGGTTCTTCCGGTACATCAGGATCTAGTGGAAACTCTTTTTCTGTTAGTAATGATGGAAACAATAAAGTTATAACATCTGATGGAGATGGTACTTTCACAGCAGAATCAAATTTAACATTTGACGGTACTACTGTAAACATTAAAAACGACTTAACTGTTTCTGGAAATTTAAGTGTTTCTGGCAATTTTACCCTTGGAGATGCAACTACAGACACAATAACTACAAAGGGAGACCTACATGTAGAAGATGACGCTTTCTTTGGTGACGACGTCACAATAACTGGAGACCTTACGACTAAAAGCATAACCCCTACTACTAGTGGGGAATATGACTTAGGCTCTTCTACTTTGTACTGGGGTAATATATACGCTAAGACTGGAAATTTTGATGCAAGCACTATAATCCTTGGAGATTCAGGAGCTGAAATATCTGTAAATTCAGATGGAAACATACAAACTAAAAGCAATGCAGGAGTAGTCGTAGAAGCTGGAGGTTTAAATACTAATTCCACTGCTCCCGGTAGCTTTATCGTAGAAAATGATATTCATGTAAGCGGAGGCGCTATAATTGGTGGAGAAGCTACTATAAGTGGTAATGCTGTAATTAGTGGATCAGAAATATATTTTAGCTCTATCCCTACGCAGTCTTCTATGACTGGAGTTCTCGCTGTTACTGACGATGGTAGACTTTACAAAAGTCATCATGCTGCATCTAGTGGTACTTCTGGATCTTCTGGAAGTTCAGGAAGCTCAGGAAGTTCTGGCAATACAGGTGCTACAGGAACTTCTGGCTCTAGTGGTACTTCTGGCTCTAGTGGTACATCTGGTAGTTCCGGCACCTCAG
>Ga0114932_10001059_pt1 | contig 32408 bp, 37 predicted proteins | sample 2SBtaG_2_FD_87286 | JGI IMG/M metagenome (GOLD analysis project Ga0114932, IMG submission 87286) | Deep subsurface microbial communities from Kolumbo volcano to uncover new lineages of life (NeLLi) - 2SBTROV12_ACTIVE470 metaG | ecosystem: Environmental > Aquatic > Marine > Volcanic ...
CTAGACCGAAGCCTTGGTATGCAAGATATGCTCCAACAACTACAGCAACCATTCCTGCCAAAACTGCCATGTTGCGGTTTTTAGCAAATCGTCGCGCTTTGTTCATAACCATTTTTGGTACGAAGAAAAGCATTACTCCCTTAATTAGCATTGCCCAACCAACAAGAGTTGGTACGACACGCCATGTTGCTTCCCACACGTTGTGGTTGAGAACAATTAGGAGACCTAAGATGGTTAGCATCGCCCCTAGGACGTATAGCATAGACTTGTGATTACTCATGTCAGCAACAACATTCATAACGAATTTACGCTGAGTTAGAATAACTAGACCTTCTAGAAGAAGATACAAACCAATTACTTGTGCAAGTAGTAGTGAAAATTCCATATTACTTATACTATTGATAATACTCTAAGTGTACCCCTTTGAGAGAGACTTATTTGCATTTATCAAGTATTGGTGTGGATTACTGTTTTGGGCGGCTATCGGGATTTGAACCCGAACTGACTCCTCCACAAGGAGTAGTGCTACCATTACACCATAGTCGCCATATTGTGTGCTTTCGCACCCGCTATATATACCAAATTTTACCTTATTTTGCGAGCTTATATATACTCAGGCGGTTTCTCTTCTACGTTTCCATTGTGGTTCACAAACCGCACAAGTGCGTATAGCAAAGAAGAAAGTCTGTTTGCATAAGTAAGAGTGTTTTTTGAAACAGATCCATCTGAAATCAATCTTCTCTCCGCCCTTCTTGAAACAGCACGAGTAATATCAAGACGAGAGGAAAGTTCATTCCCTCCGGGAATTAAAAAACTAACTATCTTTGGAAGTTTTCCTTCAATGGTTTCTATTAAAAACTCCATATCTTTTATAGACTCTTCTGGAATCCCCTTTTCAGCGCCAACCAACTCCGCCTGAATTGTAAAAAGATGGTTTTGTACGTCTAATAAAATATCACTAGTTCTTCGCTCGTTTATAAGCCAGTCGATTCCGCAAGCCACCTTACACCAACCAACAAAGGTATTTAACTCGTCTACCGTACCTAGTGCTTCAAAAATACTCTCGTCCTTAGCCAGTCTTTCTCCAGTGAATAGTCCAGATTTTCCGCCGTCTCCTTTTCCTGTGTAAAGCACCATTGTGTGAGTATACATTTTCTTGACTCCAGAGTAAAAAGAAGGCTAACTGTTACCAGAAACTATTAAAGGGGTGTCCGATGACACATTCGCACGCACAACACTATCCCACGTGCACACAGCCAGAAGTATGCTGGTGCGAAGTGAGGCGTCTGTCTTCGGTACTTGCAATAACGGGACTGATTCTTGTTATTCAATTACCAGGCGCTTACCTGGTGGGATCTTTTTCTCTACTTGCTGATTCGGCTCATGTTTCGCTCGATGGACTAACAATAATGCTTGCATTGTTAGTTGGACTCTCGGTGAGATATAAGATTGGCAACCAAACTGTAGTTCGCGATACTGGTTTTTGGATTAGCGTTGCTCTTTTAGGAGCATCTGCAGTATGGATTACCTATGAAGCTGTTGGTAGATTTTTAGACGATGGTCAAGTCATTGGCGAGGGAGTGATCTTGATCGCCTCAATAGGCGGTTTGTTGAATTTCTGGCAAACAAGAATTCTTCATCATGTGCATCATGATCATCATCGTGATATAAGACGTACGCTCCCTGCACACTTCAAAGCAGACATGCTTAACAATGCTGCAATAGCAGTTGGAGGCGTTGGCATCTTAATAACAGGATGGGGCTGGATTGACATAGCCTTGTCAGCCTACGTAGTTTACTATCTGATAAAACAGATTTGGAAACTCGCAAGGAATCCAGAAGCACGAACGTCCGTTCACGATCATTAAAAACGCTCTGCGCCACTATTATTTTGGCGCAGAGTATTCTTTTTGCTCTCCGTGTTTTCCGTCTAGGCACTCGCAAGCAGTTAGAGATAGTCCATGTTTAGGGCACTCTTCTGCACCACAAACGCCTGCCTCGGACGATTCTCCTTTACAACCTCCTGTACAAATATAATGAATCATTCTTTGAGTATATCAATTTAAATACTATTTGTGCTCAGGAGAGGACTTGAACCTCCAAACCCTAAGGCACTGGTACCTCATACCAGCGTGTTTACCAATTTCACCACCTGAGCTTAGAAAAAGTTTAACAAAAAAGGCGCCTTAGCGCCCCTTTGTTATTCTTCTTTCTTTTCTTCCTCCTCTACTGGTGCCTCCTCTTTTTCTTCAACAACCTCTTCTGTAACTTCTTCTACTTTCTCTTCTTCAGTTGATTCTTCTACCTTCTCTTCTTCCTCTGGAGCTTTTTCTTCTTTCTCTGCTCGCTTCTCTTCTTCTTCTAGTCGTACATTTTCTTCTTTTTCAGCTACTTTTCTCTCTGCCTCAAGTTCTGCAGACCCCTTAGTTGAAACATTCATCATTTTAGTTCGACGAAGTAGTCGTTTAACTTCTCGAGCAACCTTATCTCTAATGAAGTAGATCTTTGCGTGACGAACCTTAGCTCTTTTCACAATTTCAATCTTATCAATTGATGGTGAGTATAGTGGAAAAATCTTTTCCACTCCTACCCCACTTGAAACCTTTCGTACTGTAAATGTACCTCCTGCTTCGTTTCCGTGTTTACGCGCTAGAACCAATCCTTCAAATGCTTGAAGTCTTGTCTTTCCTTTTTCTTCAATTTTTAACCACACGCGAACAGTATCTCCTGCTTTAATACCAAGATTTGCTCTTTCTTCCATGTTCACTGGGCTTGTATCTACTTTGTTTATCATATTGGGCGAAACTGTATCATGTAGAAGTGTTCTAAGCAATCTCTAAAGCGCTTTTAAAGTCTTCCGGCAGTGGCGCTTCAAACTCTTCTACCTCTCCACCGGGTAATTCTACAGTTAACTTACTAGCGTGAAGTGCCAACCTATTAAATCCTAGAGCACATTCCCTTTTTGGGGCGTAGAGACTATCACACACAATGGGGTGGTGTATTGCCTTTAAATGCACTCGTAGTTGGTGCGTACGTCCAGTTTTAGGCATAAGACGTATATATGTATACACCTTACTTCCAAAAGGAACTTCTTTAAGAGTCTCCCATAGGGTAATGGCCTCCCTTTGAACTCCGCGACTTCCGGGTTGTGCGGACCATCTCCTAAAATCAGACTTACTTTTCCCAATAGGTCTATCAATTTCTCCCTCTTCTTCTTTAAAATGATCATGTGCAAATGCAAGATATTCCTTTTTTACTTCTCTTTCTTTAAATTGCTCTTTAAGAAATTCGTAAGTGTCTTGGTTTTTAGCAACAATCATAACCCCACTAGTATCGCGATCGAGTCGGTGAACAATACCAGGACGTGGAATTTCTTTCCAAGGCTCCCCTACATTTTCAATCTCTGGATAGTTGTTGATAAGCCAGTCTGAGAGTGTTTTCTCTTCTGTTCTTCCGTCACCGTGGACTACTAAACCTGCTGGTTTGTTTAAAACCAGAACGTTTTCGTCTTCGAATATTATTGTTATCTTATCCATACCCATTGAAATATACTAAAGTCTGTATATAATGCCACCATCGGGCGTTTAGCTCAGTTGGCTAGAGCAACTCGTTTACACCGAGTAGGCCAGGGGTTCGAGTCCCTTAACGCCCACCCGATATACAAAACCACCCTCTTGGGTGGTTTTGTAATTTTGTGCTCCCACTAGGAGTCGAACCCAGATCGAGAGGATAGAAGCCTCTTGTTTTATCCATTAAACTATAGGAGCAATGGTGATACTGTAACGGTCTTAGAGCCTAGGGTCAATCAATCTCTTCCTCACAAACGGTGTAAGTACTGAGCGTATCGATTCTCGTATACCTACCAAATCGGAATATTCGTAAAAGAATATCGTTTTTTCCTCAGCAATAGTTGTTGGATCTTTTTTCTTCTCAAAGACAAAGAAAGAAAAAGACTCTGCAATATCCTCCCCCGCATCAGTGGATGCGTAGTCTGTTACAAAAGAACCTCCTCCTGCACCATCTTTCCAAAACATATTCCAAAAGGAATTAAAATATGAACTTTTATACAAACACCCTTCTTCAACATAATGTTGTGCACAATCACTCTCACCCACTTCTTCATTAAGTTGTGATGAATTTAAAGTTAATATGTGTGCAAATTCATGAACCAAGGTAAACACCATCTCTTTTTCACTTTCCCTTAAAACATCTACGTTAACAAACATGTCCCACTTATCCGTATCCGTCTTTTCAACGTATGCTGCAGTGTCTCCATCAACTTCACTGTATATAACAAGTCGATTTAAATAATTATCGGAAAATTTATCCGGAGAGATGCCTGCAAGCCACTTTCTAATCTTAATATGAGCGTCATTCTCAGTACCTTCAGTTAAAACAAAGACTTCTCCTTTTTCTAGTGAATATGAAACCTCAACCTGCTCTTCCAGTTCTTGAACATCTCCATCAAACTCCTGGAAGTCTTGTGAAAAACTAAAGTACTCATCTCCTAAAAGGCCCAGTTCTTTATCTATCTCTTCCTCTATGGCGATACATTCTTCCTCCGTATCACATTCGAAGTAACATATACTGCTTTCTTCATCGTATTGTTCAAGTTCTGTACACTCATCTATACTTGAAACTTCTGTTTCGTAAACATATCCAGCCTCTTCATCATAAAAATACAAATCTTCATCCGTACTAGGTGTAAAGAAAAAAATATATCCGAGTATCCCTAAAGGAATTAATATATAAAGAAGTTTCTTCATACTATCTTCCTGGGTCAACAATTTCCGTAGGATTTAATCTCAACCTCTTAAATTCAATCTCCCTTATCTCGTAAGAATCCAAAACTTTCTGAAGATCAGCGGCTTTAACGGTGTCTACTGTGATTTCTATTTCTTTATCGACCTTTAGTGCAACTCTGGGAAATACAACCCAAGCTAAAACAACAGTAGAAAGTGCTATCAACATCCCAAAAACTAACATCATATACCAATGAATAGCGTATCTTGGTGTTTTTTCAAGAACCTCAAAAAAGCTCTGTAAATATTTATACTGCCCTAAATATTTTTTTATTTTATACGTAATGGTTTTCATACTTATTCACTTATTTGTGTTACCACAACCTTGACCTCACCTATCCACGTACCCTCCTCTCTCTCTTGTGTTAGACCAACTCCATCAACTGAAACAGCCCTCGGCATAGCCTCTAGCATTGCAAGAGCGTAAAAAATATCTTCCAGTTCGCCTGATACTCTTAGAGATATGCTAAGTGGCCTGATAAGACCGTCTTTATCTATCGGAATTCCAGACTCAACTGCAATAACTTCAATTGGCAGTCTTGCGTGATCACCTATTTCCTCAATATCATCCAAAAAAGAAACTATTTCGTCTTCTTTTATAAAATACGTATCTAAAACCTCTCTCTGTGCTTGGATTTCTCTAACTGATCTTCTAACTACTTGTGCGTTTTCATTTGAAGATGCCCATAGCTCAGCCTTTGCTGATATAGTAGCAACGTTTTCTACGATAGATCGAACTTCCAAAAAGGACCACACGTACGCCGAGCCCACAGCACTTAATAAAAGTGCACCTGCTATAAGTAATATTAGTGGAGTAGTTTTGTTCATATTAGAATTTAACTACCAGAGAAAAGTTGATAATGTCGGTTCCTGCTAAATCAGAAACGGGAAAAGATACGTTATAAAAATCTTCATTCTTTCTAAGAGTTTGAACAAATGAATTCAGCGACGTACGGTCTAGTGCATCTCCTGAAACTCTAAGCTCGGGTCTTTCTTTTGAAGTTGAGTATGCAAATCCACTTATTATTATTGTATCGGCGTGCCCCTTCCAATCCTCAATTACTGTTTCTATAGCCTCCGTAGGATTTACTCGATCATTTTTAAGAAGATCTTCAATTTGTGTAGTTACTAATCTTGCTGTTTGTATAGCAGAATCCTGTTTTGCAGCCTCTCGAGTCTTCTCTTGGATTTCTTGCTGAATCATCGCTTCTTTTAGATCTTCTTGTGCTAAAAGATATGCTGGAAAAAGTGAAACCAAACCTATCATTAAAGAAATAGCTGCGATAAAAGAAAAGGTAGCGCCTACTCTAAGCCAATAGTTTATTTGCAGTTCCTTTCTGTCTTTAATTGGTAATACGTTTGTCATATTAATTTTGATCTCTTAAAAGAAGTCCTACTGCTGTTGCATAGCGCCAAGATACTACTCTTTCAACGCGAGGAATATGCTTATCTAAACTAAACATATTCTCCCAAACATTTCCCACTCTAACTGGCACCTTAAGTATTCCTGCAATGTGTTCAGTTAATCCTCTTAGGCCCACTCCTCCTCCACAGAGCAAGATTTTTTCAATTCCAGCAATTCTGTTTCCCTCATCGTCTCGTCGTGTGTCCCAATATCTGTAGTGTCTTTGAATTTCGTTAATTAAAACGGTAGCTGTTTCTATAAATTCTTTGCACATCTCTTGATTTTCACAATTTGTGATTCCCTGTTCTAGTTTTATTAAGTTAGCCTCAACTTCTGAAACTCCCATGTGTTTTATAACAGACTCAGTGAAGGCCATTCCCCCAATTTTAACTGTCGTGCTAAATATGGGAGTTCTCCCTGAGGCAATAGTTATTCCTGTTCTTGCTCTACCAAAATCAATTATCATCGATACTTGTTTTGTATTTTGAGGAATAAGTGCTCTTGCTATTGAGCTAGCCTCTAACTCAAAGCCAACTACTTCAAAACCGCTATTTTCAAAAGCTTCTTTATATCCTTCTATAACATTTTTAGGAAATACCGTGACACTAATCTCGGTAATATCCCCTTTTTCTCGTATAACACCATAATTAAAGACTGCATTATCCACCGGAATAGGCGCATGATCACTAAGTGAGAATTCTATAACCTGTAGCACTTCTTTTTTCGAATGAGCGGTCGGTACCTCTAGAGTATATAAATACACCAACTCTTCAGGTAATGAAACATTGGCAAACTTTCTCTTGTTTCTACTTTTTAATTCTTTTAAGGCAGTAGTTAGTCCTGGAATATCTTCAACCGCTCCTTCTACGATAACTCCCTTGGGCAATCTTACTGAATCAAAGACGTCTGGAATTAATCCTTTAGAAGAATATTCGGCATCAAGATATTTTATGGAGGTTTCCGAAATATCTATACCAGCGGCAGGCATAGAAAGGAACTTTGGCGGCGGAAATAGCGCTGCAACGGTGTTTATGTGCAGACCTTGCATTAAATAAGTATAGCATCAACTATTGATGCATCTAAAACAGGTATATGTACAAAGTAACAGCGGTGATAACTAGAATTCCTGCCAAAGTTGCAAACCACCATATTTTTTTCATTATAACTTCTCCATTATCTCCAAATACTTTTGCAACATATGCAACTAAAAAGTATCTAGCAAAGCGCCCCCCTACGGTTGCTATAAAAAATGCCATGAAGTTCGCTTTAGTAAATCCGGCGGATAAAACAGCTACCTTAAATGGTATCGGTGTGAAAGCCATCGTTAGTGTAAAAACAAAAACTCCTTTCTGAACTAACTCCGTAGCCTTGATCATGTGTTCTTGTAATGAGTATATCTCTATAAGCTTAATTCCTACCGTATCGTAAAGTATCGCTCCAATTACGTAACCAAATACGGCACCAGCTACTGAGGCTCCTGCTGTAATTACTGTATAGCGAATCCATCTCCTCTTATTCAAGAAAACCATCGCGGCAAGTAGTGGATCAGGCGGAATTACAAACACGCTACTTTCTGTAAACGAAAGTATTACAAGCCATATACGGGCGTGTGCTGAATCGGCCTTCTGTTGTATCCAATCTCTAGCTTCTCTCATAACTATTTACCCGCAGTTCCAGGTTCTACTTCAACATCAGGATGTAATAATGCAAAAGAATCATCCCCTCCTACTGCTAAAAGCATTCCATTACTTTCAACCCCCTTAATGCTCCTTGGTTCTAAGTTTGTAATATACGGAAGTTGCTTACCTACAAGGTCTTCTGGGTTTCGTAAGTGTGCAATGCCTGAAACTATTGTTCTATTTTCGTCTTCCCCTAAATCAACAGTACATTTAATTAACCTGTCTGTTTCGGGAACACGCTTAGCTTCTAGTATCGTTCCAATTTTTATCTCAATCTTTGCAAAGTCGTCTATTGTGATTTTATCTTTCATATAAAAATTATACCCTGTCGAGATAACTTTGTAATATTATGGCAGCAGCCGAGGCGTCTGCCACCGAGTCATCATTCATTCTTTTTGCTTGAAAAGTTGACCAAAATTCTGGCTCTAAAAACATAGAAAACCCTTCTCCTTCTAATTCCTTTTGAAATTCTATTATGTTTTCCATTATCGGGTTTTCTGTACCGTCTAAATCTTTAGAATATCCTACAACCACATCTGTTATTGAATTTGCTTTTGCAATTTCCTTTATTTGTTCGTGTGCATCTTTACTGTTTATAACAACGCTATGTGGAAATGCTAAAACGCCCGCATCGTCTGAGAGTGCGAGCCCAATTTTCTTAGTTCCATAATCTACACCTAAATATTTTTTCATTTATAACTCTTCCTTTTTGCAATTGCAAAAATATAAATAATCTCAAGAATTGCTACTGTATTTAAAACCAGTAACGCGATAAACCACCATTTTTCTCCTCTTTTTGCGGCAAGCCATAGCGCCCACCCTTTCCAGGGAAGTGCCCATAGAGCTATTAAAATAAATGCCATAGTGTTTGGTCCTAGTGTTTCTAACATGGTTTTACTATAGCATATCTGTTAGGATACCCGCATGGAGGGTTGCTCCGAATTGGTAAGGAACTTGTCTTGAAAACAAGCGGGTTTACACCCATGAGGGTTCGAGTCCCTTGCCCTCCGCAGAACAATAAAAATACCCGCGAAAGCGGGTTTTTTATTCCTCCTCTACTCTTCTAAACCTACTAATGAATAATTTCCAACCAAGGTGTCCCACACTTAAAACCAATACCAAGACGTGAACGTAAAACAACCAATCACTTTCTAACACCGCACCTACTCCTGAGGCTCCAACGGCTGCAAGTTGATGTTCCCTCTTCTTTCCTTCTTCAGCCTTTGTTAAATTTCCTTTATTCTGAAGCTCTTCGAGTGATTCTCTTGACTCTTCTTCATATTCCCTCATTACAGTAGCACCTCTTTCTCTTACATCATTTATCGAAGTAAGTATTGAGCTTGTTGCAACTTTGTTTTTAGTTATTTTTTGAATTAGCTGCTTACTCACATTGCTAACACTTTCTTCCTGTTTAACTAACGGCTCTGTATCATCCGCATCACTAATTCCATCATTATCGTCATCAGTATCTCTAGTATCTTCAATACCGTCCCCATCACTGTCTTTAACAACAATGATTATTGCACCTGTTAATTCTAAGGATGTTACTTCTGATTCATTGTTTGCGGTAAAGTGCATATTTACCTTATGTGGGCCTGCAGAGAATTTATACGGAATACCCACCCTTGTTATATCCCCTCTTTTTACAACAACGTCCTCGGCAACGACTGCCTCCCCGTCGACAAAGAGTGTTGCAATACCCTGAATCTGTTCGTCGGTTTGATTATGAACGACTGAATACACCGACGTCTCCTTAAAATCTGTTACGGGAGTGGTTTCAAACCAAATTCCACTTACCAATCCAGCACTGTTGGCTGATGCCATTACAGGAAACATTAATACACAGATTATTAGAAGTATTTTATTCATTGTCTTTCATATACTCTACAACAGCACTGGACAATTTGTCACTATCGTGACGGATAAAATGTTTTTCTTCATCTACTAAAAGATCTTTCCCAATTACTAAACGATCATTGTCTCTCTCAACTTCAACAATCGTATCTTCACCCTCTTGTTCTTCATATTTGGAGATTAATTCTTCCTTTGGTTCTTGAGTGTTGTAAATAACAACATCTACACTCCTGCCAAGAAGATAGCCTTCAATAAATTTAGCAAAGTCTTGGGCTGTGAACCCATCAGTCAATCCTTTTTTATTAGTTATGTTGGCAATAACAACTATCTTCGCTTTTGTGTTTTTAAGTGCTTCTGGTATTCCATTAACCAAAAGATTAGGGATAATGCTTCCATATATATCACCGGGACCAATTACAACAAAGTCTGTTTTAGAAATTGCATCGAGTGCATCTTCGTTTGCTTCAACCTCATGATTGAAAGAAATTCCCCTAACGCCATTTTCTCTAACCTCTTCGTTGTCATCTAACTTATTCTCCCCTTGTAATGAAACTCCATTATTTAATTCAACAACTAGCCTGACATCTTCCCTTGTCACTGGGATAACTTTTCCGTATACATTTAGAATCTTCCCTGCAACTTCTACTGCCTCAATGAAACTACCCGTAACCTTCTCAAGGGCAGATAGAAATAAATTACCTGCATTGTGTCCTTCTAATTTTCCGTTTGTGAATCTGTAGTTAAATAGATCCCTAACCTCAGGCGAGGCTTGGGCTAAAGCCGCAAGACACTTACGGACATCACCAGGCGGCAGTACACCAAGCTCGTCTCTTAGTACACCGGTAGAGCCTCCGTCGTCTGTCATACTTACAATTGCAGAAATATCTAAGGGGTATTTTTTTAACCCAGACAGGAGTACAAAACTTCCAGTGCCACCACCAATTGTTACTACACTCTTCATATGGAAATACTAGCACAAGAGAGAGATTGAATACTTGAGAGTATCTCTATACAATATATACATGAAGAAGCGAGGCTTTACCCTAATTGAACTTTTAGTTGTTATGGCAATAATAGCGATGCTGGCATCCGTTGTACTTGCCACTTTAACAACAATGCAGACCAAGTCTCGTGATACTCGTAGGCTAGAAGATGTTAATCAGTTGAAAAACGCCCTTTCCTTGTATTATATTGATAATAACGGGTTTCCTTTGGAGTCCACAGCAATTAACATAGACGGAAGCGACGATCTTACCTCTGCTCTGGTTGCCGCTGGTGCAATATCAGCCTTTGCAGGAGATCCTAATACACCAATATACGACTATACATACCAATCCCAAGGAGTTGCCTCTTACACAATAACTTTCTGTTTAGAAACAGACTCCATACCTAATTACTCTCAAGGCTGTGGAAATACTATATCCCCTTAAGTATGCAAAAAGACATCTCTTGGAAAGCCTACGAGCACTCGCACTCAGAAAAAGGACCTGATTGGTTTTGGGCACTGGGAATAATTGCAGTCTCAAGCGCAGTTGTTGCAATTCTATTTAAAAATTTCTTTTTTGCTCTTCTTATAATAATAGGATCATTCACTATGGCTATGCTTTCAGCAAAACCACCAAAGGAATTGGAGTTTTCTCTAACACCTCAAGGAATATTAATTGATGAGTCCTTGTTTCCATACAAGATGCTCGTTGCTTTTTGGATTGAAGATCGCGGAACAGAAAGCCCTACCTTAATAGTAGACGCCCGGAGATTTATGGTTCCACATATTATTGTGACTCTCGAGGACACTGATGCTGAACAAATTCATTCATATTTAAGCGAATATTTACCAGAGGAAGAACTAAGTGAGCCCCTGGGTCAAAAAATACTAGAAAGACTTGGAGTTTAGTTGTATAGTAGCGTCGAACTGCTCTCGTAGTTCAACGGATAGAATGGTGGTTTGCGGAACCATTGATACAGGTTCGATTCCTGTCGAGAGCACATAAAAAGTTATTTGGATAACTCACAAACCTTATATCGCTTTGCCATTCCTGGCACTTCTTTGCATGTGCAACTAAGTTCGGCTTGATGTGCAAATTTAACTAAATCTTTTTCTCTGTAGTGGTCGACGTATCCTCTCACTCCTGTTATCTTTTCGAGACAATTCCAAAGTATTTCTTGAGGCCTAGAATTTGCAATAACATCCGCGATTACAATTCGCCCATTTGTACGTACCAAACCAGCTAAAGTTTCAATAGCTTCTCTTTTTTTAGAAAAATGATGAAATGCCATCATAATAGTTATTAAATCAAAAGAATCTTCCTCAAATACAAGAGAATCAATATCTCCTTCTGTGATTTTAGCCCTTTCTTTTAACTTATCTTTTGCTGCCTCCACCATCTTTGGAGATAAATCTACTCCAAATAAATTTAGAGTTGGGTCGCTTTTGGAAACTAAGTCAAGAAAGTCAGCAGGGCCGCATGCAATATCTAAAATATCACGAATATTTTTCCCTGAAACAAACTCTTCACAGATCTGACTGTGCATTTTAAAAAACCTAACCCCTGCATATCTCCTATACAAAAAAGATGCAATTCCTTTTGACCAAAATTTCCTTGTTTTATTCACATTAGTTAAACTGTATTAACAAAACACAAGCCTGTCTTTAAGATTTTTGTTTATACGTTTGCAATAGATTTAGAAATTCTTGATTTCTTTCGATTAGCGGTATTCTTTTTAAGAAGGCCTCGCTTCTCTGCCTTATCAATAGTTTTAAAAACAGTTGGAAGAATCTCTTCTGCTCCCTTCTTGTCTTTGTTTCCAACAAGCTCACCTACCTTTTTAATAGATGCTTTCATGGCACGAACACTACGCACGTTAAACACGCGCTTAGCCTCTGCTTGCCTTGCTGATTTTTTTCCTGATTTACTTGTTGCCATAAATGGGTATATTACAAAATATATGGCAAAAAACAAGCCCTTCGGGGTATACTAACCCTATGTTCATACAATTAACAGGTAAGGTGGCTTTAAAAGACCCTGAATATATGGTTCTTGATGTTCAAGGTGTTGGCTACAAAGTACTTGTAAGTCCAGACACATTGGCAAATTCACCGGAAAACGAAGAAACTACTCTTTGGACGCATCTTGCAGTACGCGAAACGTCACTAGATATATACGGCTTTAGAAGCAGAGAAGATCTTGAATTCTTTGAAATGTTAATTGGAGTTTCAGGAGTTGGACCAAAGTCGGCACTAGGAATACTCTCCCTTGCAGACACAGCAACACTAATGAGCGCTATCGCACAAAGCGATGATTCGTATCTAACTAAGGTATCAGGAATCGGTGCAAAGAGTGCTAAGAAAATAATTCTTGAACTTGGTGACAAGGTTGGAAAAAGTGTTCATGATCCATCCTTAAAGGAAGACATGGACGCAATGGAAGCACTCGCCACAATGGGATATTCTCTAGCTGAGTCTAGAAACGCACTTAAAGAAGTTCCTAGAGACATAACGGGTGCAAGTGAGAGATTGAAGCTGGCTTTAAAAATTCTCTCTTCTTAGTATGCTGATGTTTATTAAAAAGTTTATCCCTACAAAGATATTTAATACACTCTCCCCTACTTATCACCGGATGCTCGTGGTTTTCGGAATATTAGTATACCGACAACCTTCTAAAAAAATTAAAATAGCTGCAGTTACCGGAACAAAAGGAAAATCAAGTGTATGTGAATTTATAAACTCAATATTAGAGTCTAGTGGCCAAAAGACAGCGCTCGCCAGCACCATACGTTTTAAAATTGGAGACGAGAATAATGCAAACAAGTTGAAGATGACAATGCCTGGAAGGTTTTTTATGCATCGCTTCCTAAGAAAGGCAGTTAACTCTAAGTGTGACTGGGCGATCATTGAAATGACTTCCGAAGGAACAAAACAATTCCGCCACATTGGTATTCATATTGACGCCCTTGTTTTTACAAACATCGCACGTGAACACATCGAGGCCCACGGATCATTTGAGAAGTATGTTGAGGCAAAATTTAAAATCGGAAACTCTTTAGTTAAATCAAAAAAACGTCCCCGCTTAATTGTCGCCAATGAAGACGATGAGTACGGAACTGACTTCCTGTCATTAAAAGTGGAAGAATCGTATCCGTATGGACTAGATTACGCAAAACCATACTCAACAGACGAGGAAGGCTCTGTTATGACTTTCATGGGAGTTAATATTGCCTCCCCCATTCCAGGGACTTTCACAATATCTAACATGTTAGCTGCTGCTGTTTTTGCAAAAGCAATTCAAGTAGATATGGATCATATAAAGACAGGTCTTGAAAACGTAACTCTAATACCAGGGCGTGTTGAAAGAGTAGACGAGGGGCAGGATTTTGATGTGGTTGTTGATTACGCACACACTGTGGAGTCTTTAGAGAGTTTGTATCAAGCATTTCCAAGAAAGAAAAAAATATGTGTACTAGGAAACACTGGCGGAGGCCGCGATACGTGGAAGCGTCCTAAAATGGCGGCGGTTGCTGAAAAATATTGTGAAGAAGTAATATTAACTAACGAAGATCCTTACGACGAAGACCCGAAGGCAATAATAGACGAAATGGCTGGAGGAATGAACGAAAAACCAAAAATAATTATGGACAGAAAAAGTGCAATAAATGCTGCAATATCTAGCGCAACAAAGAGCGATGTTGTTTTAATAACAGGAAAAGGAACTGACCCATACATAATGGAGGCAAACAACAAAAAAACTCCTTGGAGTGACTCCAAAGTGGCAAGAGAAGAGCTAAAGAATATTATTGAGAGAGCTGATACTATATAGCTATGATAGATTTTGCAGGAATACTAGGAGCAATTCCTAAGTGGTTAAAAACTGCTCTTGTACTAATCATAGTATTTGGAATGGCGGGACTTGCGTGGTTCTTTGTTGCATCAATAAGAAAGGTTCCTGAAGAACACAGAAAACAAATAGCACAGCGTGATTTTATCTCAGCAATAACAGACCATTTAACTGGTCCTCTTCAAACAAATAAGACTTCGCCTGCTCAAATTGATATAGACGAACTAGGAGAATTCTCCCCTGCCCTTGGCTTAGTTGAAATTGTCCACAAGACTTCTTCAATATCAAATACAAACCTCTCTAAAGAATATATTGAGATAAGAGCAGGAAAAAGAAACGCACAACCTGTAAATATAAGTAATTGGTCACTCCAAAGTATGATAAGTGGTAATTGGATAGGCCTACCGCTTGGAGCTTTAAATTATAGGGTTGGAGAAGTGAACGAACTTGCAGACATATACCTTAAACCAGGAGAAAGTGCCATCATAGCAACCAGACAATCCCCTGTTGGCGTTTCCTTTAAGGTAAATGCGTGTTCAGGCTTTTTAGAAGACTCTCAGGAATTTACACCCGCACTAAACACTTCCTGTGTTGCCCCAACAGATATTCTTCCTCCAACAATTGAAAATATCAAAACTTACGGTGATGCTTGCGTTAAGTTTGCTGAAAACTTTAAAGCTTGTTCTTACTTGACCAGCAGTTCACCTGAATATTCTAGTCTCTCCAGTGCTTGTATTGAACATCTCCAACCTCGTCTTACCTACAACTACTGCAGCGGAATACACGAAGAAGATTCTAAAGAATGGAGAGTTTTCTTAAATCAAAATAAGACCTTATGGAAAGAAAATTACGAAGTTATTCGTCTTATGGACGAAAAACATAGAACAGTGGATGTAATTAACTACTAAGCAGGAACAGTACGATTCCCACGCTCACACTTACATTTAAAGATTCTTTTACTCCCTTCATTGGTATTTCAATTATTTTGTCGCTCTTGTCTCTAATTTGCTTAGAAACACCTCTTACTTCGTTACCAAAGATTAAGGCTAGTTTTTTAGGGGCTTTATACTTATATACAGATACTGATCTATCGTCTTGTTCTACACTTACTATTGAAAAGGATTCTTTTTTAAGCTTTTTGAGTACTTTTGATAATTCTGCTTTCTCCCAAGGAACGTGATTTTGCGCCCCTAATGCTGTTTTTGCTATATCTTTACGTTCTCGTCCAAAACGATCCACAGGGGACGGCGTGTAGCCTGTAAGGTACATCTTTGTGACTCCAGCGGCGTCAGATGTACGAAAAGCGGACCCTACATTATATGTACTTCTGATATTATGTAATATAACCACTGTTTCATTCATCGAAAATACTATACACTAGACTGTATAAAGTAGCAGGTCTATGTTATATTTTCGGAATTCCGCCCGTAGCTCAGTTGGTAGAGCAGGGACCTTTTAAGTCTCTGGCCGTTGGTTCGAGTCCAACCGGGCGGACTAAAGAGTAAGAATCTACAGATTCTTGTGAAAGATCAAACAAATAACCCAGATTTATGGTTGTAAAACCTGCTTCCCTGTCATATGGGAGTCCTTCGGGGAAAATAAGCTTTTGAAACCTTGGTACAACGTGTTGTGGAAGGTCACTTCATATTTTTTATACTATACGCTTCTATATACACTAGCTATTGACATTATATAGTTAGTGTATAGTGTCTCGCAGTAGCAGTACCATTCAATTTAACCTAGACCCCCAGAGGGAGGAGAGAGAAATGTTTGAATATCACGCTGAACTACAGAACTGCACAGGCCTTGAGCTCGATGATTGATGCGAAAGAGCGACCTCCGATTCAGGATGCTAGCGATCCCGATAGATGCTGGGCAGGCCGTTGGCGCGAACACTTCAATTGCGAACCTCCCGAAGGCGATCCCGTCGTTCATGAGATCTTCACGGAGGGCGTCCCGACCAGTCAGGCTTCTTTCAGCTAAAGAAGAAGTCACAAGCCGCTTATCAACACAAAGCCGTTGAGGAGCGACTTTGTTTTTTTATAGAACATCGGTTCCAACTTTTGTTTAAAATTCACAAAATTGGTCGAGGTACAGGTACCATAAATATACGAGGGTATGGGACCCATTTTTCGGGGGTACCCCCTACCCAACAGAAGGGCTTTAAACAAGACTAAATTCCTGACTTAATTCATACCACCCTCGAAGTTCTTCTGTGAGACGGTTCCAATCCAATCCCATGGAACGGACAAACTAATTTTTACTAACTTCTATTTCTTTGGAGACCAAATCTCCAAATTGAGTCCTACAGGTTAGATCATAATTTGCGGAAGCTATCGAACCAGAGACTCCAACTTCAAACGGTTCTGTTATTACAACACCGTGGGAGCTTGTGTAATCAAATCCTCTTGGCCCTTCTACACGACAGGAGCTCATAAATAAACTTGCCCATGTTATTTTAACTTGCTCACCTTCTTTTACTGATGCAGGATAGGAAATAATATCGTAAAGTGGATTTCCAACACTTACTGCACATGTATTGCCACCTATTTCCTCCCCCTCTAAGAGACATTTAACAGAATAGTTACTGTTATTATTCGGAGAAATACTAACCCTTCCCTCAAGTTCGTTATTAGTATCTATTCCAATTCCTTCACTACCATCTGAGTTAGACGGACATGACCATTCAATAGTGGCGGGCTCTTCTTTCTTAATCAATTTAGGTAAACACGAAAGTGTTGGTGGGTAGGCCCCTGTTGGGCCCTCATTGGTTTTTGTTACCTCAACTGTCGTTTGGCATTCCTTTCTTTTATTTCCTCCTCCAATGGCGATTAACTTATACGTTGTGGTTTGAGTTGGACTTACCACCTTAAGCCCTGTTTTTGAAACATCTCCCTCTATTCCCTCAATAGATACACTTGTTGTATTAGCTGTCTTCCATCTAATACTCACCTGCTCACCTTCCTTGATTCCACTCTTACTTGCTTCAATTAAACATTGTGGCTCAGGTATGTTTGATGAATCTCCTTTCTTCTTTGAGAAAACTTGTTTAAGACCATTTAAGAATCCTTTTGCTATAGATTTGCGTTTATTTGGATCTTTAAACACTCCTTGGATGTAACATTGTATTTTCTTAGCGGCATTTCCAGAACATCCTGTTTTTGCAGGTGGTGGAGTGTTAGTAGAACTTAATTTTTCAAGGCGTATATCAGACTTCTTCTTACACGTTAGTGTGTTGGATCCGACTGATGAGAAACACACAACTGCTCCCTTCCACGCACATGTATTTGCATCAGCAAGAGTAGCTGATGTTGCTGACTTTCTTGCTGCAGCAGATCCGTTTAGTCCACCCATCATTCCAATAACAACATCGTATTGCCTCTTACATGCAGTTGGAATTGATGGAGCTACTATCGGATATACAACAAGAGGTTTTTCGTTTAAAAGTGCATTGCTTCTTGGAGATGTCTTCACAATCTTTGCCTCTTCTCCCATGCACATACCTTTATTAAGAGCCGGAACTAGCATCTCATATGCTCGAGCAGTAGCGTCTACTCCTTTAGTAGTATTGCCTGCAATACATGTTGCAAGTGCTTTTATTGCCTTGTTTGCCTTGTCACCTCCTTTGTTATAACAATCGACTTCTGCACCGTTAGTTACGTAAGTTGTTGAACATCTGTTATCTTCTGTATGTGTACCCTGCTCTATTACAAGAGCTTTGTTTTGATCTCCCATTACTTCCTTATCAGAATTACCGTAAGATTCTTTATTCTCTTTTTTTTCCTCTACCTTAAAATTAATGTATGCTTGTCCATCATCGCTACTACTGGTAGTAAAGAGTGGCTCTCCGGAACAAGCAGGATCATGTAAATTGTCACATGTATTTATAATCCCATTTACTTTTCGCTTAGCTGAGATTACCTCTTGATCCAGTTCATTATACGGACCCTTTAGCTCTCCTCCATCTTCATATAAATAGTAGTAACCGGTTGAGGCCTCATACTCTATCTGGTCATTGGATTCGTTGTCTAAAAATACAGATACTACTTCTCCCATTTCTCCCATGACAGTTCCTTTTTTAGTTATACCTGGAATAGTTCCCTCTTCAAATTCTAATGTAGTACTAAATATATAAAGAGGCGCTGCAATATTTGCTACTGCATCTCCAGCAACTTTCCCACCACGAATAACACCACCCACCGCACTTAAGGTAACAATTACAAATACAGCTAGTGCCAATTTTAATAGTGCCTGTCTCATAATGATTTTAATAAGAACGGATTATAAATTCTTTTAAGTGTTTCGAATCTAAATGCTGCGCGGTACGCTCCACCGAATAACAATGGTGACATGGCGTCTCTTACTCCATAGTATGTTCCGTATTGAACACTCTTGCCTGCCGCATCAACAACGCCCAGATTTTCACTTGTATCAATCTCAACAGAACCTTTTGAGAAAGTTCCACTATTTAGATAAAAATCATCTACCATGCTCGCTGAATCAGTTGGATTATGAACATCGAACACTCCGTTGGTGGAAGATCCTCCTATTATTGTTCCTGAATCTTCTGTGTCCGTAAACGAAAGACTTTTGCTTATACTTGTTATTGGACTCTTCCAAAAACTACTCTGTGTTGGTTTTGTATCGCCACATGTATTAAACAAACTGGTTCCAAACAATCCAGAACACCCAACTACATTATCGTCTCCCACACTATTTGGAACAAAACCAACTCCATCGCTTCCAAGAACAAAAGTCTGCTCTACATTGGAGTTAGTATCGTAAACTAACTCAGTTGTTGGTTCATTGTCGTAAATAAAATCAAAGAAATCATGATCTCCACCTACAAAACTTAAGTATTCATAATCTGTTTCTTCTGCTGGATCAGTTATTTGCGAATTGCCTTCGGGAAATATACTATTTCTTCCGGAATCGATTGACTGATCATACTCTACCGAATCGCCATAAATCTCTGTTTCTACAACATTTGCATGTTCAGGATTTATTTGATTAGGATCAAATTTTGGCGACCCGTCGCAATAACTGGTTACCCCTTGCAGGGCACACCTCCTGGCCTCTCCCGTACCTATTCCAGCTAATGCCATGTGGGGTGCGTCATAAAAACTACCTCCTGTGTATTCCGGAAGGTACGGGAAACACACTCCAAATTGTGGATTTTCTCTCGCAAAGCTTTGTAGAGTTTTGTATGACGAGTCTCTCCCGGCTGGCGCTACGTCCATAGCCCGACCATAAATATGATTAGAATGCTCCGCTCCGCCTGCAGCCTTGTTGCTACCGCAGCCATCACCTAAGTCTTCTGGTGGTCGAAAAGCTGACACAACATAAACTGAGCCTTCTCCGTACACGCTTTGGTATGCCTTAAGAAAATGAGCTGAACAAACCGAAAAAGTGTTGTTTAGTCTATAAATATTCTGCTCGCATGTTGGCGGAGCCTTGCTGCCTCTCAGGTCTCTGGCTATAGACAGCAGGTACTGTTTTGCTTTAGCTACTTGACTAGTGATCCCTAAAGACCTATCCAGATCAGAAATTGGAGTGCTTGCATCACATACAACATTAGGATTAATTCCCCACAACAGCTCACACTCTTCTTTTGATGCGGCGTGAGCTGTATTTACACCAAGAAGAAAGACAATGAGTAGAGCTGCTTGAAACAATTTCATAATATTACAATCCAAATGCAGCTAAGATTTTCTGCCACCAAGTTTTCTCGTCCTCTTCTTCTTGAACCTCCCCACCAGAAAGAGGGTTGTACCCTCCAACATTAGAACTTCTATAATCTAGTAAGTTGTTTGAAATACCATTCCTTTCATTTAACAAAGCCTCGCGTGCTCTAGCTTCTGCCGCGTCTCTTTCCAAGTCTGCAAGCGAGATACCTCCCCTTGTGTCAGGATAGGCGTCAGTGTTAAAAGACGACGAAGCTAAGTCTATTTCAAATTGGCTTAATCCTGTAATAGGAGTTACGTAGCCATTTAGATTGTCTCCAGGAACTGAATTGGGGACACTAACTACTGCAACCTCAGGTCGTCCGTAATCATCAGGGTTAAAAACAAAAGTTTCAGTAACTGTATTTGTTGTATAGTCTAAATCAGTTGAAGTATCATCAAAAACAAAGTCTAAATCTAAGTCTCCACTTGGTGTTGTTGTACCAAAATCTAGAAAATCACCTTCAAATTCGTAGTCCTCTGGTGTTGGGTAATCACCACCATAGCCACCTCCAAACAATCCTCCTAGAAGTTGTTGAGTAATACTTTGCGTTGCACCTTGAATTAAGGAGTTAGTAAACATGTTTAGTGCATTTCCTCCGGTAGTAAATCCAACTGCTCTACATTTTCCAGCAAAACAAACCCCGGTTATCGTACCTCCTGTCGTACCTATTGGCGTACATGCAGTGCCGTCTCTTCCATAGATTGGCCATCCTGGGGGGCCCGGTGGTTTACAATTTGTTACCTCTAGTGCTCCGGTTGATACCACTGCTGCTACAGGAGTTCCAAGTGGGTACTCCTCTAAAGGCACATTACTAACTGGTACACCTATAGGATATTCCTCCGTCGCCTGTACAAACGTAAAAGAAAACACAAGCGCAAGCGGTGATATTAATAGTAGTAAAGAGGTTCTGTTGAAGATTATTTTCATATTAAATAATTATTACTTCTAATTCCCTCTCTTCTGTTTCTCCAAGAGAAGTCTCGCAAGTTAATTTAAAGGTTGTGTCTTGAGTTAATGTTGGAGACGCTATATCACCTTGCGTACCACTTCTTGAGTAGTCTAAAAAGGTGTCGGACGTAAGCATACATGACTTAACACCAAACGCTCTCCATGAAATTGAAGTGGTTTCCCCTGAAATAACACTTGAAGGAGTAGCTAGCAAGGCAATCGTTGGCTCCACCACATTTATAAAACAGCTTGCAGCGGTATTACTAATTCCTGGCATATCATTAATACAATCTACTCTGTATTGAGTATCTATCGAAGGAGAAACTCGAACAGTTCCGGATGTCTCACCCCCAGTATCAAACCCTTCCCCAGTAGTTGTATTTGCACCATCTTGGCATGCCCACATTATTATCGCCTCTTCGCCTTCTCTTACGTCGTTTGGTAGACATAGCAGTATCGGAACGCTTTCCGTAATAGATGCTTGCTGGAGTTCTGCTGTTGGAGTTTCTCCTAATATATTAAAAGTGTTTCCCTCTTCTGGATCTTGAGTTAAAGACTCATATTCCACTACTGGCTCCTGTGAGCTCTGTAGCCCTAGGAAAGAAGAGACTGGATTAAAGACAGCAGCAGTTAGATTTCTACTTTCTAAAAATGAAAATACTGGTTCTGAATGCTCAAATACCGTTATACCAAATATAAGTACAAGTAATAGAACTAACACCTTCAATTGTTTTTGAACAGCCTCCATGTCGTGCCCTAATTGTAAGTTAGTAAGCCCCTACTTACAATTTAGCTTTGTGCACAGCTATTTATAGTGTTTTGAGTATAAATTTCTCTAATTCTATCTCTAAAGACCTTCCCTTTATTCTTGTTGTTTGTACAAGTAGCGCTAACTTAGTGAGGATCTCATCAAGATCTTTGTAATTATTTAAAAACTTTTGAGCTTTTTGAAACGGATATGGCTTCATTCCTGACTCCTCTGCAGTCTTAGAACCTCTCGCAAGAGCAATACTCTTTAGCATCCAAAACATTATCCCGTGAATTTCTTCATCACTTGAGCCGTTTTGTTTTGCTTCTCTAAACAGAGTCCAGAGTTTTTTCTTGTTGCGCTCTCCCAAAGCATCCGTTAAAGAAAAAGGATTAAATCTTTCTTCCTTTTTTATCGTTCCTTTAAATTCATATATCTTATCTGCACTTTTTTCCAACTTTTTCTTAATAGGTGCTGTTAATTTAGACTCTAATAGGAAAAAGGGATGTTTTGATTTCTTTATTTTCTCAAGATTATCTAAAACTACTTCCTCTCCTTCTTTATTTGTAAACAAAGTATCTAAAACTACAATGTATTCACTTTTAAAGAGTGCTTGGGACCCAGTTAGTTCGTCAAAATTATATCCACTTAAAGAATCAGAAGTTACGCGAAAATATAGTGCGTCAGGATTCTTTGAAAGCATACTGGTTACAGTTGCACGAACTTTTGCTCGAGCCGAATCAATATCTTCTCCGTAATATACGTACAACATACTATTCTTTCATCTCTCCCCAATTAGTACCCTTCATAACATCAACTAATATTGGTACCTCTAGTGCTTGTTCCTTACTAAGAACACTTTCCATAATTTTCTTTATCTCTCCTGTGACTTCATCTGCTTTCTTCTCACTAATTTCGTAAACCAATTCATCATGAACTTGAAGTACGAGCCTTACATCTTTAAAGAGTTTCTTGTCACTAAGGTATTTATGAATTCTAACCATGGCAATTTTCACAATGTCAGCCTGTGTTCCTTGAATTGGGGCATTAATGGCCATCCTCTCAGCGGCAGCCCTAATGTGTGGCATATTAGACTTCATTCCCTCAAAATATCTTCGTCTTCCGAACATGGTTTTTGTATATCCCAATCTTGAAGCGTCCGCTTTTGTTAAATCAATCCACTTTGCTAACTCAACGTACTTCTTAAAGTATGTGTCGTAGAAATCTCTAGCTTCCTTTTGAGTAGTTTCTCCTCCAAGGTTTGCCCTAAGTGCATTAACCCCCATACCGTAGAGAATTCCAAAGTTAATTACCTTGGCCTGCCTTCTCATGTCCTTAGTTACTTCTTCGGTATCGAAAACTTGAGATGCAACCGCTGCGTGAATATCTCCTCCTTCTCGGAAAACACTTAAAAGTTTTTTGTCTTCAGACAAAATAGCTGCCACCCTTAATTCAATTTGTGAATAATCAAGTGCGACTAACACATTTCCCTTTTCGGCAACAAAAGCATTTCGTATTTTACGGCCGTGCTCTGTTTTTACAGGAATGTTTTGCAAATTTGGGTCTTGGCTCGCCATTCTTCCAGTAGTAGTTCCAGCTTGTAGAAACTGTGCGTGCAATCTTCCGTCCTTACCTACCAACGTAGGAAGAGTATCTATGTAGGTGGATAGAAGTTTTTGTAATTCTCGATAGGCAAAAACATCTTCTATTATAGGGTGTTCTCCTCTTAGCTTTTCAAGTTCTGATTCTTTAGTACTTCTCTGCCCTGTCGAGGTTCTTTTTTGGTTTTTTGGTTCTAATTCCAATTTATCAAACAGAATTTCTCCTAATTGCTTTGGGGAGTTTATATTAAATTCACCTTCTGCGTGTTTGTAAATACGTTTTCTAATTTTATCCAGCTCAGTATGATATTCCTTAGACAATTTACTTAAATATTTAACATTTAACGCTATTCCGTTATCGTCCATGCTTTTCACAACTTCAATTAAAGGCTCTTCTATCTCTTTGAAGACGTAAGTTAAATCTCTTTCTTCTATTTGCTTTGTAATCTCTTCTTTAACCTCTTTAAATGTTCCTCCTTGGACAAAAGCCATTACGTCGTTCCTAGTAGGATTTGTTATATCTGAATTTATAAGCCAGAGAGCAATTTCTGCTTTCTTTAATTGTTCTTCATCAATTTCCTCTTCCACTTTTTCCTCTTCGTACTCAACTTCTACGCAGAGAAGTTTTTTTACTCTATCTCCAAGAGTTCTAAATTCTAAATCTAAAAATAATTCTAAAATACCCTCTGCTTTTATAGACTCCCTCCAAGTACTTCTCGGAATTTTATATTCTATTGGAGCATCTCTTCTAATTGTCGCCAACATCTTAGAGAAAAAGGCCTCATCCTTTCCTTCTGTGAGTAAATTAATTATTCTCGGCTTAAATCCTTCTTTAAGAAGCTCCTCTTCACTCGCCTCGTATATTTTTTCAAGCGGCCCGAACGAATCTATTAAACTAGTTGCTGTTTTTTCACCAATGCCTCGTATGCCTGGAATATTGTCAGACAGATCTCCTCTTAATCCCTTGTAGTCGATGAGTAAGTCAGGATGAAAACCAAATCTTTCAACTACCCCTTTCTCGTCGTAGATAATAGTGTCTGTTATTCCCTTCTTAAGGGTATAAACAGAAACTCTACCTTCCTCAACTAACTGCAAGGTGTCCATGTCGCCTGAAGCAATCACAATATCAATTGGCTCTTTCCTTAGTTGTTCAACAATTGTTCCAAGGCCGTCGTCTGCTTCAAAACCCTCTGCTTCATAAATTGGAATATTAAACGCAGCAAAAACTTCTCTACTTTTTTTCAATTGGGCTATCAGTTCTGGATCTGTTTTCTTTCTTCCTCCTTTGTAATCTGCAAAAACTTCGTGTCTGAACGTTGGTTTTGGTAAATCAAAACAAGCCGCAATATAGTCTGGCTTTAAATCCTGAATTATTTTAATTAGCATCGCAGAAAGCCCGTAAAGTGCTCCTGTTGGTTCTCCTTTACTTGAAGAAAAGTCAGGTAGCGCGTGATACGCACGATGAATTATCGCGTGGGCGTCCAGTAGTACTAATTTTTTTCTTTTACTCATATTTAATACTACGAGTATCCTCGTTTATGTAGGAGAAGTAAAGGTGCAGAGCTCCATCAAAAAGTCCGTCAACATTCTTCGGCCATTCCACTACTATTAAATTATCTTTGTCAGCTACTAGCTCGTCCCAATCCAGCACTTTAAGTTGCTCAAGACTTTCTAGACGATACGCATCGATATGAATTAGTTGTTTAAAGATTTGATCCTTTAGAGGATATCTTTTTTGTATTATAAAAGTAGGACTTACAATATTTTCAGAAACCCCAAGTTGCTTTGCTAGGATTTGAGTAAAGGTAGTTTTGCCTGCACCAAGATCTCCGTGGAGGGCAAGTACAGTTGCTGTTGTTAAATTTGGTTTTAAGTTTGCTAGAAAAAATTCTGCTTCGGTAGTAAATTCCTCCAACGTATATTGTTGCGCGCTCATGGAAGTCATTATAGCAAAGTTAAAGGGCCGCCCGAAGTGGGAGGCCCTTTAAAAGATCTTAGGTGACGAGGATATAGCCACCGCCAATAATGATGCCAAGCATCATCATTCCTGCGATGACACGTCCCCAGCTGATCTTGGTTAGTACAAACGGTACTGCCTCGATCAGAATGCGAGCGATCAACAGGAATGGAATGATCATAAAGACCTTCCCGTCCAACAGCAGATCCATAAGGATCATGACGCTGTCATCGACAACCGCTGACGACTTAACCCAATCGGCTACAATGTCGCCACCTGAGATGATCCACCGTGCCATTGTTGGCAAAAAGTAGATCGTCGCAATCAGCATCATATAAGCGACGGCTGTCGCCAGAGCCAATTTCGCAACTGGCATAGTAACTCTTGAAAATAACATGATTTTCCTCCGTTTTCTGTCCCTCAGTCTTAAATATATAATACCATATTCCCCTCCATTTGTCAAGGTGAACAGCTTTTCTTCTCTTCTATCAACACGTGTTAAAATTTATGTAATACATGGTGCAATTTAATGAAAAAGACCAAGATGAGCGGCTGTCAAAGCTCTACGAACAGGAAGAGGAAGCTCTTGCTAAGGCCCTTTCTACTAAATACGGAGTTGAATACGTTGACCTAACTCGCCTATCCATAGACACTGACGCATTACGCCTAATCGACGAAAAAGCAGCGCGCGAAATGGAGATAGCTCCCTTTAGAAAAATAGGAAAGAAACTTTTCGTTGCAATGCGAGCACCCGGAAGAGCAGACTCCCTTCAGACAATTCAAGAAATGGAAAAGCTTGGGTATCAGGCAAGACTATTTATGGTTTCAAGTGAATCTCTCTCCCACGCATGGGATCATTACAAAGATCTATCGCACGCGGCTGCAAGTGAGGGTGGTGTTCTTAGTATTTCCTCAGAGGAAATAGAAAAAATGAAGGAAAAGATGAAAAGCATCAAGGACGTTAAAACAAATGTTGATGAAAGTATTGGCAGTAAAAAGGCACACCGCGTATCCCACGTTCTTGAAGTATTAATAGGAGGAGGATTAGCACTCCACGCATCCGACATACATATAGAACCAGCAGAAACTACAATACGCGTTCGTTTTCGGTTGGATGGTATTTTAGTTGATCTACTTGAGTTTGATCACCCAACATACAACCTTCTTCTTTCAAGGATAAAGCTACTTTCAGGATTAAAACTAAACGTTAAAACATCAGCTCAAGACGGAAGGTTCAGTGTAAAGGTTGCAAAGAACGAAGTAGAAATACGTACATCAATAATTCCCGGAAGCGAAGGAGAAACTGTTGTACTTCGTCTTCTTGATCCATCTTCGACTGGACTCTCATTAGAATCTTTAGACATGGATCCCTTCCTTCTTAATATGTTTTTAGAGGAGATTAAAAAACCAAACGGGATGATCCTAAATACAGGACCAACTGGTTCAGGCAAGACAACAACTCTCTATGCATTCTTAACGGCAGTAAACAAGCCTGGAATTAAAATTATCACCTTAGAAAACCCTGTTGAGTATCACTTAGACGGAATCGTTCAAACACAAATTGCCAAAGACTACACCTTTGCCTCCGGTCTGCGAAGCATTCTAAGGCAAGACCCTGATGTAATCATGGTTGGAGAGATCCGGGATCCTGAAGTAGCAAAAACCGCGGTTCATGCCGCGCTAACTGGGCACTTGGTTTTCTCAACCTTACACACAAACAATGCTGCCGGAACCTTCCCTCGACTAATTGATTTAGAAGTGAAACCTGAAATATTAGGAAGTGCTATTAACCTTGCAATGGCACAAAGGCTTGCAAGAAAACTTTGTGAGCACTGTAAAAAGAGTGTTCCAATTCGAGGAAAAGATAGAGAAAAAATAGATAAGCTTCTATATAACATTCCTCGCCCGGAAGATGTTCCGAAGAATAGAGATATAATGTGGGAAGCAGTCGGCTGTGAAAAATGTGCAAACTCTGGATACAAAGCACGAGTTGCAATTTACGAGGCGGTTCAAATGGATGTAAATGTAGAAAAGGCAGTTCGTTCTAATCCAACAGAATTAGATATATGGAAGGCATCTAGGCCTCAAAAAATACGACGCCTTGCAGAAGACGGTGTTGTAAAAGTTTTACAAGGAATAACTTCGCTTGATGAATTAGCAAGAGTTGTAGACATAGAAGACGAAGACTTGGTCGCTACAAAAGAATTCTAATATATCGTCAACTTTCCAAAACACTCTCCCACTGCTATGGTGGACATAGAATGAAAAAACACCACAATAATGTGGTGCCCTTCATTTCGGAAATAAAATTCTCTAAGTGATACTTTGCAAAAAAGCAAAGCCGAGTGCTTATCTGAGGATGGAATCAGCACCTTGAGCTTTAGAAAGACGTCAGTTATGACGCATACCTAAAGCTCAAGACCATTTCGTCCCCGAAAAGTCTCTTATTGACCAGGAGTCTCATCACTTAGAGAATTTTGCCTCCGAAAATGAACTTGCAAATATATTAACACGTCACATTCATATGTCAACCCCAAAAGACGATAATACCGATATTTTTTTAGACAAAACACTCCGTCCTGATAAATGGGGTGAGTATGTTGGTCAGAAAAGAATAAAGGAAAATCTATCTATTATGCTTCGTGCAGCGAGCGAAAGAGAACAACCACCCGAACATATTCTCTTTTATGGTCCTCCAGGACTAGGAAAAACTACTCTTGCACACTTAATAGCGCATGAATCCGGTTCACAAATTCGTATTACCTCGGGCCCTGCTATAGACAAGGTTGGAGACCTTGCATCAATCCTCACAAATCTAGGAGAAAAGGACATTCTCTTTATCGACGAGATTCATCGCCTAAACAAGAACATCGAAGAAGTCCTCTACCCTGCCATGGAGTCAGGTGTTCTTGATATTATTATAGGAAAAGGGCCTTCCGCTAGAACAATTCAGTTGGAACTACCCTCTTTCACTTTAATTGCAGCAACTACTCAAGTTTCCGGCATTTCAAGTCCACTTAGAAGTCGTTTCTCTGGAGGAACCTTCCGTCTTGAGTATTATAACGAAGAAGAGATTCGTGAAATCATTCTGCGTTCCTCTAAAATACTTGGAGTTGAGGTTGAAGAAGAAGCCTTGCAGGAAATTGCAAAGCGTAGTCGCTTTACACCGAGAACTGCAAACTTTCTTTTGAAAAGATGTAGGGATTTTGCTCAAGTTCATAAAAACAAGCTGGACAAGGAAACTACAAAAAAAGCATTAAAGCTACTAGACGTTGATGATCTTGGATTGAACAACTCTGACCGAGAAATACTTAATGTAATTATAGATAAATTCAAAGGAGGGCCAGTTGGACTAAAAACACTTTCCGCCGCAACTTCTGAGGAGGAAAGCACCATAGAAGACGTTCACGAACCATATTTAATTCAACTTGGACTACTTGAAAGAACGCCAAGAGGGAGAATGGCAACAGCAAGAGCGTACGAACACCTTAATTTAGAAGTTCCTAGTAGATTACAAAACGATTAAGGCCCCACAGAAACTGCAGGGCCTTAAAAGATCTGTTAAAGAGGGAGTAGGTTTTTCCCGAGATAGCTTCTTTCAATCCCAAGTTCCATGGCCAAGTCGTGTTCCCACGAAGAACCCTTGGACCCTGCCCATCCCGATATGAAATGCTTCTTTTTCACAAAGTTCGATGAAAAGACTGGTCGATAAAACTTCTCAAGAAGCTCGTAGTCGTAAGAGTAGTCGCCAGAGCTTGTGCGAATTTGGTGTTGAATCCGCCAAATAGCTTCTTCATAAGGCATCTGGCTGAATACCGGATATTCATGCGACCTCAGAGTATCTATGGCTTCATTGAAACGGGAGAGATTTAGCTCTTTGGTTCCGAGGCCGCCAGTAGAGATTGGCCCGCAGACCATATCCAACTTTTGCCCCCACGCTACGACAAGCATGTTCATCTGTCCCAAGGCTACCTTAGCAAGCTCTGCGTACGTGCTTGCTCCGTCTAATGCAGCCAACTGCCTGTGATCGAATTCTTGTTTAAGCATAGTTATTTCCCTTTTGTTGTCTGTCGGCACATTACCAAACCACTCTATAATTAACAAGTCTTCCCACACTACATATTTTTGTGTAAACTCTAATCAATATGTCAGGACACAATAAATGGTCAAAAATAAAACACAAAAAAGCAGCAACTGATGCTGCTAGAAGTAAGGTATTTGGAAAAATGGCTCGCCTTATCGCGATTGAATCTAAAAAGGCAAATGGTGACACCTCTTCTGCCGGATTGCGTGCTGCAATAGATTCAGCAAGGGGTGTAAACATGCCAAACGACAACATTGATCGCGCAGTCGCTAAGGGAACGTCATCTGAAACAGCAAATCTTGAGACAATGACGTACGAAATGTACGGTCCAGGAGGAACAGCAATTTTAATTGACCTAGTTAGTGATAATAAAAACCGCACAGCAGCCGAAATGCGCCATCTTCTATCCAAGATTGGTGGTTATGAACTAGCAACACCTGGAAGCGCTGCCTGGGCCTTTTCAGCGCTGCCTGAGGGTGGTTATGAGCCCAACAGTACCGTTGAAATTACAGAAAGCGACGGAGAAAAACTAGAAAAATTAATGGAGGCACTAGATGACCATGATGATGTACAAGAGGTGTACACCAACGCTTTATGAGAATATTGGGAATAGATCCCGGGTACGAACGATTAGGAATATCAGTAATTGAAAAGACAGGTGGGAAAGAAAAATTAATCCATAGCGAATGTTTTCAAACTGAATCCTCTCTTTCTTTCCATGAAAGACTAAATCTATTGGGAGAACATCTTGGAGAGGTTATAAAAAATCATAAACCTGAACACGTAGCGCTAGAGAACGTGTTTTTTAACACAAACCAGAAGACTGCCATGGATGTTGCAGCAGTTAGAGGTGTAATTATTTTTGTTGGAAAACAAAAGGGATTAGAGGTGTTTGAATACACACCTCCTCAAATAAAAGCAGCCGTTGGTGGATCTGGTAAGGCTAGTAAAAAGGATGTCGAGGCAATGCTTCACCATTTAATAGATATCCACAAGGAGATTCGCTTAGATGATGAGTACGATGCAATTGCAGTGGCACTTACCCACAGTGCTATACACAGGTAAACATAACTTATACATAACTATCCACAACTTATCACCACTTGAAAAGTAGTCTTAATTTTGGTACAAATTGCACTTAAATAAACAAAATATATGCAAGAAGAAGAAAATAACTTAGAAGACGCCTTCGATAAATCATTCTCCGGTGAAGAAAAAGAAGTTGATGATGAGAACGAAGAAGAAGCCTGGGGAGACGAAGAGGAAGATGACGTCCCAGAAAAACCGTTTAATAACGAGGAGGACTAATAAAAACCTAGGGCTGCCTAGGTTTTTTAAATTATCTCTATAAACCTGTGCTTCCCTATCTTATACACTCCCTTAGTAGAAGGTGCTTCTATATCACTTACTTTCTCCTTTGTAGTTTGATTTGTAATAGCGCCGTCTCCAACTAATCTTTTAAAATCTGTTTTTGATTCAACCATTCCTTCTTTCAAAAACACTTCCACCAAAGCACCTCCTCCAGAAACTTTCTTTACATCCGAAGGTGTCTCCTTCCTTTGAAATTTATCAACAAATTGTTTTTGAGCAACGTCTGCTTTTTCAGAATCATGGAAAATGGAAACGATTTCGTGTGCAAGTTTCATCTTAGTGTCGCGCATACTTACTGTTCCCTCTTTAATACCCTTAATTATTCCCTCAACCTCTTCAATTGGAATTCGCGTAAGGTTAGTAAAGTACATCGGCATAACATCATCATTTGTACTCATTACCTTTCCGTACATTTCACCAGGCTCTTCCGTTAAATTAACAGTATTACCCCAACTGGAACTCATTTTCCTACCGTCAGTTCCATTAATTAATGGTGTCATTACAATATCTTGTCTTTCTTGTTTAAAATGTTCTTGAAGCTCTCTTCCTGCAAGTAGGTTAAACCTCTGATCCACCCCACCAAGCTCGACGTCTGCTTCAATTGCAACGCTATCGTAGCCCTGCATAAGTGGGTAGAGCATTTCGCGAAGAGAAACCCTCTTTCCTTCGTCTAATCTTTTTTTAATATTCTCCCTTGCAGTAAAGTCGGCAACTGAGAATTGATTTGCGTGCTCACCAATTTCTATGTAGGTTAATTTATGCAGCCATTCAGAATTTTTTCTCTTCTCAACCTTACCCATATCCAAAACGGCACCTGCCTGTTCAAAATATGTCTTCATGTTGTTCTCAACATCACTCTTACTAAGCATTGGACGTTCACTGTCTTTATCTGAAGTGTCTCCAACAACTCCGGTACCATCTCCAACAATTAAAACCACTTGGTGACCCAATTTTTGAAAGTCTCTTAATTTAAGAAGAGGAACTGCGCGTCCAAGATGAAGATTAGGACTTGTTGGATCAATTCCTAATTTAATTCGTAATTTTTTTCCTGAAAGAAGTTTTTTCTTTAGGCTCTCTTTGTGAATTACTTCGCTCACTCCTCTGGTTAGTAGTTCGTCAATTTTTCTCTCGTCTGTATCAATTTTTTGTTTAAACGAAAACATGCATAAATACTACACCAAATTAATCTTTCATGGTACCGTTTTATTTAATGAAGCATAAATTACGCAATATTTTTATTGTTGGAATGGCTATAGGATTATTCTTCCTAAGTGCCTCTTTTATATGGGTAGCTACTCTTGAAATTCCTACCCTGGACGGTTTTGATGATCGTACAGTTACTCAATCAACTAAAATTTACGATCGAACAGGAGATGTTCTTCTTTTTGATCTTCATGAAG
>Ga0114932_10001060_pt1 | contig 32406 bp, 21 predicted proteins | sample 2SBtaG_2_FD_87286 | JGI IMG/M metagenome (GOLD analysis project Ga0114932, IMG submission 87286) | Deep subsurface microbial communities from Kolumbo volcano to uncover new lineages of life (NeLLi) - 2SBTROV12_ACTIVE470 metaG | ecosystem: Environmental > Aquatic > Marine > Volcanic ...
CAGGACGGCTGTCCCGATGTGGTGACCCTGCTGAGGCTGCAGATCACGTCGACGGACCCGGACCGGCTGGAGGCGGCAGACGTGCTGCTGGGCGACGGTCCTCCGCGCACCCTGTTGGCAGAGGAGGTGGTCGAGCTGGCGGTGCCACCCGGGGAGCTGCCCGTCCGGGTGACCGCCCCCGGGCATCGCACCCACGAGAGCACGCTGACGGTTCCTCCGGGCGAACCGCTGGAGCTGCGCATCGTGCTCGACGAGATCCGCGTCGGACAGATGGAGCTGCGCCTGACCGACCCGGCTGGGGCGCCCCTGAGCGGCCGGGTCCGGCTGGGGTCAGGGCCACTGCGAGCGGTGCCGCCCGAGGGACGCGCCTGGGAATTGCCCGCCGGGGATCTGGTCGTCCGCGCAGTCGCCCCCGGCGGCCGCGTCCGCGACGTCTGGATCGAGGTGCCCCCAGACGGCCACGTGGCGCTGGTGCTGGCTCTGAACCCGGCGATCGCCCAGCTCGACGGGGACGCGCTGTCCCTGGGGGACGAGGTCGCCTTCACACCGGACTCCGCCGAGCTCGACGACGGGGACCGGGACGTGCTGGACCGGCTGGCGGCCCTGCTGCTGGCCCACCCCGAGCTCGAGCTGGTCCGGGTCGAGGGCCACGCCGACGAGACCGGCGACAGCGCCTACAACTACGCCCTGAGCGTGCGCCGTGCCCAGGCGGTGGTGGCCTGGCTGGTGGCGGCCGGCGTTGACGCCGAGCGTCTCCAGGCCCTGGGCACCGGCGAGGCGCGTTCGGCGGCCGACACCGACCCCGGAGACCGCCGGGTCTCGTTCCTGGTGCTGGTCTGGGCGCCGTCGGGCCCCCCGCCGAGCCTGGGGGGAATCTAGAGCTCAGAGGGATCGGGGGCCACAGCGAGACCGGAGGAAGCGGAGGCGTGGCGCTGCCGCGCACTTTCGGGCGGGGTGGCGGACCATCGGCGACGTAAGTGTCGCTGCCGCGCACTTTCGGGCGGGGTGGTGGACCATCGGCGACGTAAGTGTCGCTGCCGCGCACTTTCGGGCGGGGTGGCGGACCATCGGCGGCGTAAGTGTCGCTGCCGCGCACTTTCGGGCAGGAGTGAGACGCCAGCGGCGACCAGAGCGCCGGATAGGGGGCCTGCGGAGGACGCCCGATGACCGCACCCATGTCCGGACAGACCGCCCTGATCACCGGGGCCAGCCGCGGGATCGGGCTGGCCTGCGCCAAGGCCCTGGCCGCCGCAGGGGCCCGGGTGGTGTTGGCCAGCCGCAAGCAGGCGGGGCTGGACGCCGCGGTGGCCGAGCTGGGTGGCGACGCCTGCTGCCACGTGGTCCACGTGGGCCAGCCTGCGAGCATCCAGGCCCTGTGGGCGTGGCTCGACGACCAGGGGATCGCGCCGAGCATCCTGGTCAACAACGCCGCCACCAACCCGTACTTCGGGCCGATGATCGGGGCCCAGGAGCCCCCGTGGGACAAGACCTTCGAGGTCAACCTGAAGGGCCCCTTCCACATGAGCCGCGCCTTTGCCGAGCGCCGCATCGCCCTGGGCGAGCCGGGCGCCATCGTCAACGTCGCCAGCGTCTTTGGCCTGGGGGCGGCGCCGATGCAGGGCATCTACGGCATGACCAAGGCCGCGCTCATCAGCCTGTCGAAGACCCTGGCCCACGAGTGGGGACCCGCGGGGATCCGGGTCAACGTGGTCGCGCCGGGCCTGGTCGAGACACGCTTCGCCGCAGCCCTGACCAGCAACCCCGCGCTGCTGGCGCTGTTCACCGATCGCGCGGCCCTGGGCCGGCATGCGACCCCCGACGAGCTCGCCGGCATGGTCGTGCACCTGGCGTCTCCCCAGGCCTCCTTCACCACGGGCCAGGTGTTCGTGGTCGACGGCGGCTACACCAGCGCGTGAGGCCCCCTGCGCCGTCGGACCCGCTCCCCCTGGGCCTGGACACGGCCCAGGGCCCGGTGGTCTACACCGACGAGGGCGACGGGCCGGTGGTGGTGGCGATCCACGGTGCGCCGGGGGGCACTCGCGACTGGCGGTGGCTGGGCGCAGCCCTGGACGGCCGGGTTCGGCTGGTGCGGGTGGCCATGCCCGGCCTGGGAGAGACCCCGCTGGCGACCGAACCCGGCACCAGCTTCGACGCCCGGGCCCGACTGGTCCTGGCGGTGTTGGACGCCCTGGAGATCCGGCGAGCCCACTGGATCGGCCACTCCATGGGTGGTGGGATCTGCGTCGCTGCAGCGCACCTGGCGCCCGACCGGATCCTAGGGGTCGGCTTGCTGGCGTCCCTTGGCCTGCGGCCGCACCGCGGACTCGAGGCCAGCCGCCCCGGCCTGAGCTGGCGCCTGGTGAGCCTGCCGCTCCTCGGGCGCTTGCTGCGGCCTGCTGTGCCCAGCGTCTTCGAGGCCTTTGGCTTCCCCAAGGGGGTGCCCATCGAAGCCCTGCTCCACTGCCTGCACCTGGCCGCCGACGTGGACGTGACCGGCCACGCGGAGAGGGTGCGGTCCCTGCCGGTCCCGGCCTTGGTGGCGTGGACCCGAGACGATCGCTTGATCGCCCCGGACATCAGCGACGAGCTGGCCGCCGCAGCCACGGATGGCCCCCGGCTCAACTGGCCCGACGGCGGGCACTTCTTCCTGAAGACCCGAGCCATCGAGCTGGCCGATGCGCTGGTGGCCTGGGTCGGCCCGAAGGCCTGATCCCGCTATCCTGGGGTGCGGGGGAGGCGTGAGGGGTAGCGCTGGGCCCCGGGCCCGGTGTCGTGTCTATCGATCGTGTCTTCCCAACCTGTCCAACACGCACTCGGCCAGCTCGAGGTACTGCTCGGCCCCACGGCTCGCGGCGTCGTAGGCGTAGATGTCCTGGCCGGCGGTCTGGGCCCGGGACAGGCTGTTGTTCACCCCCACGTGCACCGGCAGCATGACCTGGCCCCAGGTCTCCTGGAGCTCGGCCATGACCTGGGCGTTGGCCTTGCCGCTGCGGCCATCGACCCGGGTGAGCATCACGCCCAGCAGGGCCAGCTCTGGGTTCAGGTGGCTGGCCACCTCGTCGATGGCGGCCACCAGGCCCTCGACCCCGGCCAGGGCCAGGGTCTGGGGGTTGCACGGGATCAGGACGCTGTCGGCAGCGACCAGCGCGTTGACGGTGAGCGTGCCGATGTGGGGCGGACAGTCCAGCACGATCAGGTCGTAGTGGGTGCGGGTGATCTCCAGGGCCCGCTTCAGGATTAGCTCCTTGCCGATGCGGTGGTTCAGCTGGGCCTCTGTGAGCAACAGGTCCGGGTCGGCGGGCGTCACGTCCAGGCCCGGCACCAGGGTGTGCGTGGCGACCTCGGCCACCTCGAGGCTGGACTGCTGGGTGAAGACCTTGGACAGGAAGCCCCCGCCAGGCGCCACCTGGGACTCGATGGCCTTGGTCACGTGGGCCTGGGGATCCAGGTCCACGAGCAGCACCTTGAGTCCGTGGAATCGGGCCCAGGCTGCGGCCAGGTTGACGCTGCTGGTGGTCTTGCCGACGCCGCCCTTCTGCGCAGCGACAGCGACCACGTGAGCCTCGTGATGGCCACGGGCCAGGGACTTTGTGGGCTTGGGGGTCCGCTTCAAGTGAGCGGACTGCAGGGACATGCGCATGGGAGCACCTCTCATGCAGGATCGATCCAAGCTCTTGCCATGTCAAGAGGCCGGCCGGTCCAGGAGGCTTTACCCTGGGCTTCGGTCCACGGAGGCGAGCGATGAGGCGCACGGTGCTCTTGGCGACGGCCCTGGTGCTGTTGTCCGGCTGCGAGCGGTTCCGCGACTGGTGGAATGTCGACCTGGGGGCCCAGGCTGGCGAGGCCTGCACGCTCTCGAGCGAGTGCGAACCGGGCCTGGCCTGTGCCCACGATGGCACCTGTCAGACCTACGGCGACCCGGGCACCTACGCCCCCGGAGACGACTGCGGGCACAGCCAGGAGTGCGGCTACGGCTACGTGTGCGCGTCGGACTGGGCGTGTGCAGAGCCCGGTCAGCCGGGGACCGGTGGCGACGACGACGCCTGCGTGACCGACGACGACTGCCAGATCGGCTTCGACTGTGACGACAGCGGGGCCTGCGAGGACGCGCACCTGCCCTACTGGGCCGGGGTGTCCTGTGCGGCAGACGACCGGAGCGGGCCCTTCCGGGCTTACTTCGAGGTCCCGGAGCTCCCCCTGGCTGGCGAGACCGAGTTCTACCGGCTGCCGTTCCCCAACGACATCCGGGCGCCAGGGGGCGAGGTGGACCTGTCCGGGCACCCCTCGCCGGGCGATGCGGTGACCGGCGATCCCGTCGGGGCCCACTTGGCGGCGCTCGAGGACCTGGACGCGGTGGCAGGGTTGAACCCGGCGGTCTTCTTCCGCTTTAGCCGCAGCCACCTGGTGGCCAGCGTCGTCGCCTTCGAGGACCAGGGCAACACCCTGCACTACGTCGACGTCACGGCGGGCAGTCCGACCTATGGGCCGCGGAACAGCTTCTCCTGGCGCACCGGCAACTCCCGGGGTCGCTACCACTGCCAGAATTGGCTGTCTGTCCCGGTCTACGCCGGGTTCCCCCTGGAGCCCGAGGGGACCTATGCGGTCTACCTGACCCAGGGCATCCAGGCCGAAGACGGGGACCTGATCCAGGCCGACGACGACTTCGCCGCGGTGATGGACAGCGAGCGGCCGGTCCCGGACCACCTGGCTGCCGCATGGGACGCCTACCGACCCCTCCGGGAGTACCTGGCCGCAGCCGAGCTGGACGCCACGGACGTGGTCGCGGCGGCGGTGTTTACGACCGGCTCGCCGGCCGACACCACCGACGGTGTCGAGGCGGTGGTGGACCTGGCGGCGGTGGCCCCCGAACCCCACGACATCACCCTGTGCGATGCCGACGTGACCAGCCCCTGCGACGGCGGGGGCACCGGGTCCTGCGAGACGGCGGATGGCCGCTTCCACGAGCTTCACGGCCGGGTGAGCGTGGCGGCGCTCCGGGCGACGGGGACCGAGCTGGCGGCCGATGGCACCGACACCGTGTGCTTCAGCCTGACGGTTCCGACGGGCACCGCTCCCACCGGCGGGTGGCCCGTGCTGGTCTACGGGGCCGACGACACCGAGAACTTCCGGGCAGCGGTCACGACCGGGCTCGCCGGGGCCGTGAGCCCCACCCTGGTGGACGGTGTGGAGAGCGTGGCGCTGGCCACCTTGACCCTCGATCCCCTGGACCGGGGCGAGCGACGGGACCAATTCGACGACCCGGACACCTCGCTGGAGGGGGGATGGCAGGCGGCCGCGGACCTGTGGGCCGCACTGGCTCTGTTGGACCAGTGGACCGACGACGGCAGCCTGACCGGGCAGCCGATCACCCTGAGCGACGAGGACCGGGTCTTCGTGGGCCGGGGACTGGGGGCCGAAGCCGCCGCTCTGGGCCAGGGGGGCTCGGACGCCTTCACCGCGCTGGTGCTGGCCTCGGCGGGGGCCTATCGGACCGAGGCCGTGCTGCACCAGCAGGAACCCGACGACCTGCTGGCCGCCCTGGAGCAGACCCTGGCCGACTCCACCGTGAGCCGGTACCACCCGGTGCTGAACCTGTACCAGCAACTCTACGATGCCACCGACCCCCTCAGCGTGGGGCACCTCTTCGTGGCCGATGTCCCGGCCGGGGTGGGGGACCGCCACCTGTTGCAGGTGTTCGGACTCTCGGATCAGCACACGCCGGAACAGGCGCAGCTGGCCCTCCAGCGCGTGCTCCAGCTCCCCACGGCCGGGGATCTGCTGGTGGACTTCGGCCAGAGCACCACCACCCTGCCGGCGAGCGGCAACCTGTACAACGGCTCGGACCACGTGACGGCGGTCTCGATCCAGGCCGCAGGCGGCGCCGACGCCCTGCTCGACGAGGACGTCCTGCGCCAGGTGGTGCACTTCCTGGCCACCGCGGTGACCGAAGAGACGCCGACCGTGCCGCGCTGAATCTCGATAGAGCCTGGGTCCGTGTCCGCGCCCACGCCCACCGCCGAGACCTCTGTGGCCCGCTTCGGCACCTTTGCCGGGGTGTTCCGGCCGATCGCCCTCACCGTGCTCGGGGCGCTCCTGTACCTGCGCGAGGGCTGGCTGGTCGGCAACGCGGGCCTGGTGGGGGCCTTGGTGGTGATCCTCGCGGCGGCGAGCATCACCGGCCTCACGTGTCTGTCCCTGGCGAGCATCGCCACGAACACCCGGGTCCAGGCCGGCGGCGCGTTCGCGATCATCGCCCAGGCCCTGGGGCTCGAGGCGGGCGGTGCCATCGGCATCCCGCTCTGGATCGCCCAGAGCCTCAGCGCGACGCTCTACCTGTATGCCTTCTCCGAGGCCTGGCAGGTCCTGTTTCCGACGCACTGGGGACCTGCGGTCGCAGTGGTGGGCTTCGTGGGCGTCGCCGTTCTGGCCTGGCGGTCCGCTGGGCTGGCGCTCCGGGCCCAGGCGGCCATGTTCGTCGTGGTCTTGGGCGCCCTCACCTCCTCGGCGCTGGGGCTCTTCACGGCGGAACGGCTCTACACGCCGGTGCTGCTCGGGCACTTTCCCGAGCTCTCCCTGGCCCGGAGCTTCGCGCTCTTCTTCCCGGGCCTGACCGGGATCATGGTCGGGGTCGGCATGAGTGGCTCCCTGCGGGATCCGCGCCGGAGCTTGCCCCGGGGGGCTCTCGGGGCCTGGGCTGCGACCCTCGGGGTCTACGTGCTGTGGGCCTTCTGGTACGCCCTGATCGCCCCGCCCGATGTCCTGTTGGACAACGCCACAGTGATGATCGACCGGGCCTTGTGGCCCCGGCTGGTGCTGGTCGGCCTGTTGGTCTCCACGCTCATGGCGGCCCTGTCCAGCCTGGTGGCGGCGCCGCGATTGCTGGCTGCGATGGCGGGTCACGGGGTCCTGCCGGGGTCGGGTTGGCTCTCCCGAGGCAGCGCGGCCGGAGAACCCCGCAACGCCACGCTGGTCACCATGGGCGTCGTGGGCCTGGGGCTCTGCGCCGGCTCCCTGGACGCGATCGCGCCGATCATCACCAGCTTCTTCATCATGACGTATCTGGCCATCAACCTGGTGGTCTACGTGGAGCAGGTGCTGAGCATGGTCTCGTGGCGGCCGACCTTTGTGGTGCCGCGGGCCACGCCCCTGATCGGGGTCGGTGCTTGCCTGGTGGGCCTGACCGTCGGCAGTCCCTTCGGGGGCCTGGTCGAGGTGGCTCTGGTGGTCGGCTTGTACGCAGCGTTGTCCCGCCGGCGCCTGGAGACCCCCTGGGAGACCGTGCGATCCGGAATGCTCGTGAGCCTGGGGGCCTGGGCCGCTCGGCGGGTCGCCCACGTGCAGCGCTCGGAGCGGGCCTGGAAGCCGGATCTGCTGGTGCCTCTGTCCAGCCGCGAGCAGGGCGAGTCCATGTCGCCGCTCATCCTTGGTCTGGCTCAGCTGACGGGGTCCGTGCGGTGGCTGGGGCTGGGGTCGAACCCCGATCTGCGCCCGTCCTTGCCCCTGCTGACTGCCAAGCTCCGCGAAGCCGGGGTCGACACGTCGGCCGCGGCGCTGGAGACAGACCAGCCCCAGCACGGCCTGAGCCTGGCCCTGGACACGCTCCAGAGCGCGCTGTTCCCGCCGAACCTGGTGGTGGTGGACTGCACCCGGGTCACCCAGTCCGACATCGACGCCTATGTGTCCCAGTGTCGACGGCTGTCCATCGGGCTGGCGCTGTGGTTCCCGGCGCCCCAGGGGCCGGTGATGGGCCAGCAGCGCAACGTGGCCGTCTGGTTGGCGGACCGCTCGCCGACGTGGGAGCTGCGCTTGCATCTCAGCAACCTGGACCTGCCGATCCTGGCGGGGTGGCTGTTGAGCAGTGCCTGGGGGGCCGACCTGCGCCTGGACACGGTGGTCCGCGATCCCGACGACAGCGACGCGGGTCGGGCCTTCCTGGAAGGCCTCATCCGCCAGGCCCGGCTGCGCGGGGCCCAGGTCCGGGTCAGCTCCGGGGACTTCGTGGAGAGCCTGACCCGAGCGCCTCGGGTGGACCTGAACATCTTCGGGACCCCGCCAGCGCCGCAACAGGACGCGCTGCAAGCGCTGGTGGCGGCGGCGGACAGCTCGTGCCTGTTCCTGTTGGACTCGGGGCGAGAGAGCGCGCTGGCCTAGCAGCGTGCGGTGAATCGGGGGTCGTGAGACGTGGTCGTCCACGTGCACGGGGGTCGTGAAGTCGTCTGACGTGGGACGTCTGACGTGCCAATTGGTGGCGGGTTCTTAGAAACAGGGGAGAAACAGAGAAACAGGGGTCAGAAACAGGGGTCAGGAACCTTTTGTTAAGCATTAGCTTCGCGGGGATGAATCGTGATTGCGATTGCTTCTGACCCTGGGGCATGACTCTGGGTTGGGGTGTCGCGTGGGGCTGTCTGGGGCCCGAGTCAAGCCGAGGCCCAAGATTCGGTCGAAGCCCTCACTCACACAGCCGGTGCACCTCGCTCTTGCCGAGCACGACCACCCCGCCGTCCCGTCCGCCGCCCTCGGCTGCGAGCACGTCGGTGCCCTGCTTGGCGTCGGCCAGCTTGGCGTCGCAGTGCAGCTTCACGATGCTGGTGCCCAGCGCGGTCACCGACGTGTCGAAGCAGTACCAGCCCTTGGGGTTCAGGAACTGGTAGGTGGTCTTGGTCATGGCGTTGACGCTGGGCTTGATGAGGATCAGCTGGTCGTAGGCCGTGGCGTCGCTGTCGACGGTCTCGGCGCCGCCGAAGCCCATCACCCGAATGCTGGTCTCGATCACCCGCAGCTTGTGGCCCGTGCCGTCGCCGAAGGGGTGGGTGCCCCAGGCGTGCAGGCAGCGGTTGATGGCGTCGCGCTGGGAGCTGTCGCCGTCGACCAGGTAGTGCTTCTTGGCGTAGGCCTCCTTGGACAGCGGCGCGTCGGCGGATGCGGTCGTGGCCACCAGGGCCAGCGCGGGGATCAGCAGGAAGCGGGTCATGTCTGCTCCGGGGTCGGTGGCGGATCTAACCGGGCCCGGGTTGCGGGCCTTCGGACCGGGTGGTAGATGTCTCTCTACCAAATGGTAGAGAGCGATGAACCAGTCGGTCGAGAACATCCCTGAGCGCATTCTCACGGAGGCCACGCGGCTCTTCGCCGAGCGCGGGGTGTCCGGCACGCCGATCCAGGCCATCGCCGAGGCGGCGGGCATCACCCGGCCCACGCTCGTCTACCACTTCAAGTCCAAGGACGGGCTGCGCCTCGCCGTGCTCGACACGCTCATGGCCCACTGGCGTGGCGAGCTCCCGCGCATCATGGCAGCGGCGTCCAGCGGCGGGCCGACCGTCGACAGCCTGCTCGCGGCCTTGTTCGACTTCTTCCGGGCCGACACCGCCCGGGCCCGGCTGCTCCTGCGGGAGCTCCTGGACCGCCCCGACACCATGTCCCAGCTGCTGCGGGAGACCGTGCAGCCCTACACCAGCCTGATCACCCAGGCCGTGCGCATGGGCCAGGGGACCGGCACCGTGCGGCAGGTCCTGGACCCCGAGGCCTTCGTGGTCCTCGTCATCTCCAGCGCCGTCGGCGTGGTGGCCATCGGCGATCACGCGGCGGCCCTCATGAACCCCGAGCCGAACGGCGACCAGCTCCAGTCCGAGCTGGTCCGGATGGCCCGGACCTCCCTCCTCAACCCTCGCCCCGAGGATCACTAGTCATGGCCAACTTCTTCGACGACAATGAAGACCTCAACTGGTACATCACCACCGGTCTCGACTGGGAGCCCATCGTCCGGCTCACCGAGTACGACTGGAAGGCCGAGGACGGCTTCACCGACACCGCCGAGGCGGTCGACTTCTACAAGGACGTGATGAACCTGGTCGGCGAGTTCGCCGCCACGGAGATCGCGCCTCGCTGGGCCGAGCTCGACGCCGCCCACCCCCACCTGGTCGACGGCGAGGTCGTGGAGGCCCCGGTCACCCAGGAGATCTTCGCCGGTCTCAAGGAGCTCGGGCTGCACGGCATGTGCCTGCCCCGGGAGCTCGGCGGCATGAACGCGCCGCTGCTGGTCTTCCAGATCAACAGCGAGATGTTCGCCCGGGCCGACGTCTCGACCTGCACCCACATCGGCTTCCACGGCGGCATGGCGATGGCCGCGCTGTCCTACAGCGTCATGGAGGGCACCACCAAGGTGCAGAGCGACCCGCCGCGCATCCTGGAGACTCGGTTCATGTCGGCCATCGAGGAGATCGCCAGCGGCGAGGCCTGGGGCTCCATGGACATCACCGAGCCGGGCGCCGGCTCGGACATGGCCCGGCTGCGCTGCAAGGGCACCGTCGACGCCGACGGCAACTGGGTCGTGAGCGGCGAGAAGATCTTCATCACGAGCGGCCACGGCAAGTACCACTTCGTGATCGCCAAGACCGAGGAGGCCGACGAGAGCGACGCCATGGCGGGCCTCAAGAGCCTGAGCATGTTCCTGGTCCCGGCCTACGAGACCGCCGAGGACGGCTCCAAGAAGTGGCTGGCGACGATCAGCGGCTGCGAGGAGAAGCTCGGTCACAACGCCAGCGCGACCTGCAGCATCGTCTACGACGACACCCCGGCCCACCTGATCGGGGAGCGCGGCGAGGGCTTCCGCTACATGCTGCTGCTCATGAACAACGCCCGGGTGGGCGTGGGCTTCGAGGCCATCGGCGCGATGGAGACCGCCTACCGGGCGGCCCTGGCCTATGCCCGCGAGCGGCCCAGCATGGGCAAGACCATCGATCAGCACGAGATGATCGCCGACATGCTCGAGGAGATGCGCACCGACATCCAGGTCAGCCGCGCCCTGTGCATGGAGGCCGCGTGGCACGAGGAGCTCGGCCAGAAGCTGCGGCTCTTCGCCGACCTGATCGAGCTTCCTGCCGACGAGGCCGAGGCGGCCCGCAAGCAGAGGAAGCGGCACCAGCACAAGGCCCGGGCGCTCACACCCTTGCTCAAGTGGTACGCCAGCGAGAAGTGCGTCGAAGTCGCCCGCCGGTCCATCCAGATCCACGGCGGCAGCGGCTACATCAAGGAGTACGGGGTCGAGAAGATCCTGCGCGACGCGATGGTCTTCCCCATCTACGAGGGCACCAGCCAGATCCAGGCCCTGATGGCCATGAAGGACAACCTGCTGGGCATCGTGAAGAACCCCAAGCGCTTCGTGGCCAAGGCGGCCCAGAATCGCTGGAAGGCCATGAGCGCGGTCGACCCGCTCGAGCGGCGGGTGGCCGGCCTGCGCAACACCGCGAACCAGGCTCTGCGCTTCCTGCTGACCCGGCTCTTCGGCACCAAGCTCAAGGAGCTGCCGTCCACGTCGCCGTCCAGCTGGACCGCGCTCTTGACCGACTGGGATCCCAAGCGCGACTTCGCTCTGGCGCTGCTGCACGCCGAGCGGCTCTGCTCGCTGTTGACCGACGCCGCCGCGGGCGAGGTCCTGTGGGCCCAGCAGGAGAAGGACCCGGCTCGCCGGGAGCTCCTGGAGCGCTTCCTGGAGCGGGCCGAGTGCCGGGCCCGCCACAACCACCACGTGATCACGACCACGGGGCCCCGGCTGCTCTCGATCCTGGCGGGCGACGCCGACGAGAGCCAGGCCGCTGCCAAGTAGATGGAGACCCTCATGGCTGACAAGCTCGTGTCGCTCGGCGCGAACGCCACCGCTCGCAAGGTGGTGGGGTCCCTGGGCATCAACCTCCCGCCGACCCTGGCTCGGGACATCGGCCCGTGGGGAGCCCGGCCCCTGGAGCTCAAGGAGATCGGCGTGGGCTTCGCGCCCGGCGGGCAGCTCGCCGAGTCCATCGCCCAGTGTCTGGCGGCCAACGGTGCCGAGCCTGGGGTGATCGGGGCGATCCCCGCGCCCTTCGTGGCAGCGGGCGAAGCCTGGTCCCGCCCGCCGCACAGCCTGGCCGACGAGCCCGCCGATGGCGAGCGCTTCCACGGCCTCGTGCTCGACGCGACCGGCGTAGGGAGCGTGGCGGACCTCAAGCAGGTCTACGGGCTGCTGCACGCTCGGATCCGGCGTCTGCGCGGCTCGGGCCGCGTGGTGGTGCTCGGTCGGCCCCCGGAGACCCGGGACGGCGTCGCGGCGTCGGCGGCCCAGCAGGCCCTCGACGGCTTCACCCGGTCCCTTGCCCGGGAGCTCGGCCGCAAGGGCAGCACCGCGAACCTGGTGTGGGTCGAAGACGGCGCCGAGGACCGCCTGGCGCCGGTGCTCCGCTTCCTGCTGACGGCCCGCTCGGCCTACATCTCCGGTCAGGCCCTGCGGGTCTCGGCGGCGGTCGCTGCGGCGGACGGGCCCGCGGTGCGCTTCCTGGACCACAAGGTCGTGGCGGTCACCGGGGGCGCCCGGGGCATCGGCGCGGCGACGTGTCGGGCCCTGGCCCGCGAGGGCGCCCGGGTGCTGGTGGTCGACATGCCCGACGACGAATCCTCTGGAGGGGGTAGCGCGGCGAAGATGGCTGACGAGGTCGACGGCGTCGCCCTGCCCCTGGACGTGACTGCCGCCGACGCGGGGGCGCAGATCGTTGCGGCCGCGGCCGAGCACGGCGGCCTGCACGCGGTCATCCACAACGCGGGCGTCACCCGGGACAAGACCCTAGGGGGCATGGGGGAAGACCGCTGGGACCTGGTCCTGGCCGTCAACCTCCAGGCCATCCTGGCGATGAACGAGGCCATCCTGCCGGCGCTGCCGAGCGGCGGTCGCGTGGTCCTGCTCAGCTCCACCAGCGGCATCGCCGGCAACGTGGGCCAGACCAACTACGGCGCCAGCAAGGCGGGCGTCATCGGGCTCGTCAGGGCTCTGGGGCCGGCGGTGGCTGACCGGGGCATCGCCGTCAACGCGGTGGCGCCGGGCTTCATCGAGACCCGGATGACCTCAGCCATCCCCCTGGCGACCCGCGAGGTCGCCCGGCGGCTGTCCAACCTCAGCCAGGGCGGACTTCCCTCCGACGTGGCCGAGGTCCTGACCTTCCTCTGCAGCCCCGGAGCCCATGCCCTGAGCGGGCAGGTGATCCGGGTGTGCGGCGGCAACCTCGTGGGAGCCTGACACCATGCCTAGAGCCGTCGTCGTAGGCGGAGCCCGCACACCGTTCGTGCGCTCCTTTGCCGAGTACACCGAGCTGGACACCATCGCCCTGGGCGTGCTCGCGGTCCAGGGCCTGCTGGACCGGACCGGTCTGGACCGGGCCGAGCTCGACGCCGTGATCTGGGGCGGGGTGGTCCTGCCGCCGACCGCGCCCAACACCGGTCGGGAGATCGCCCTGGACCTGGGGCTGCCGCCCGCGGTGGAGGCCTACACGGTCTCCCGGGCCTGTGCGACCGGGCTGCAGGCGGTCACCGACGCCGTGGCCAAGATCGAGCGCGGCGAGGCCGACGTGGTGATCGCCGGCGGCTCGGACAGCACCTCGAACGCACCCCTGACCATGCCCGAGACCCTGATCCGCAAGGTCGGGCCGGTGGCGATGAGCAGCAAGAGCGGTCCGATGGACTGGGTCAAGCTGCTCTTCAAGCTGAGCCTGAAGCGGGACCTGCTGCCCAAGCAGCCCCAGATCGCCGAGCGCAGCACCGGCGAGGTGATGGGCGAGGCCGCCGAGAAGATGTCCCAGCGCAACGGCGTGACCCGCGAGGAACAGGACGTCTTCGCCGTCGCCAGCCACCACAAGGCGGCGGCCGCAGTCGAGAGCGGGCGCTTCGCCGACGAGATCACCCCGGTGACGGTCAAGGGCAAGACGGTGGAGCGGGACACGATGGTCCGCGGCAACACCAGCACCGAGAAGCTCGCCAAGCTCCGGGCGGCCTTTGCCAAGGGCGGCACGCTCACGGCCGGCAACAGCTCGGCGCTCACCGACGGCGCGGCAGCCGTGCTGATCATGAGCGAGGAAAAGGCTGCGGCGCTCGGGATGCGCCCGCTGGCCGCGTTCAAGAGCTGGGCCTACGTCGGCGTGGACCCGGCGGACCAGCTCCTGATGGGCCCGGCCCTGGCGATGCCCAAGGCCCTGGACCGGGCCGGGATGCAGCTGGGCGAAGTCGACGTGGTCGACGTGCACGAGGCCTTCGCTGGCCAGGTGCTCAGCGTGCTGAAGATGCTCGAGAGCGACGCCTTCGCCCAGGAGCGACTGGGCAAGGACGCCGCGGTGGGCGCGGTGGACCCCGCGAAGCTCAACCCCCACGGTGGCTCGCTGGCCCTGGGCCACCCCTTCGCGGCGACCGGTGCGCGCATGGTCCTGACCATGGCCCACGAGCTGGCGGACACCGACGCCGAGACGGCATTGTTGGGAATCTGCGCCGCCGGGGGGCTGGGGGCTGCGGCGGTGATGGAGGCGGTGTGAGGGGGTGAGGGGGTGAGGGGGACGAACGTCCGAAGTACGGACGATCGTCGCGGTCAACTTGGGTGAGGAGGGACGAACGTCCGAAGTACGGACGTTCGTCGCGGTCAACTTGGGTGAGGAGGGACGAACGTCCGAAGTACGGACGATCGTCGCGGTCAACTTGGGTGAGGAGGGACGAACGTCCGTACTTCGGACCTTTCCTCGCTCCAACTCAGTTGGAGGGCCAGATCGTCCGAAGTACGGACGTTCGTCCCCCGGTCCCGAGCAGGTGCCCCCTGGCTCCGGCGAGCGGCGCTCTTCGGGGCGGCCGCCCTCTGCCACGACGTTACTCCCTCGCCGGTGACCTCCAGCCGCTGGTTCAAGCCCGTCGTCGCCGTCCTGGCGCTCGTGGTGGGCTTCCACCTGTGGCTCCACTACGCGGTCACCCGCTGCGTAGGCTGCGCCGGCGCCGAGCTGGCCCCCGGCGCCGAGCCCTTCCCCATCGCCATCGTGCCGGGCTGCCCTTCGGCCAAGGACGGCGCGGTCTCCGGGTGCCAGTGGCGGCGCGTCCTGTGGGCCGCGCACCTCTACGAGACGGGCCAGGTCGCGCAGTTCATCACGTCCGGCTCGGCGGTCCACAACCGCTATGTCGAGGCCGATGCGCTCCGGGCCGGCCTGGCTTCGCTCGGGGTTCCCCTCGCGGTCGTGCACACCGAGACCCGGGCGCTGCACACCGATGAGAACCTGGGCTACTCGCTGCCCATCGCCCAGGCCCTGGGCCACGACCAGATCGCGGTCGCCAGTGACGGCGCCCAGGTCGTCATCGCCTGCGCCATGTTGCGCATGTGGGGCACCGACTGCCTGCCGCTGCCGCTCGACGTGGCGATCGTCGAGGCCCGCATGGCCGAGGGAGTGCCGCTGGTCCGGACCTTGCCGGTCAGCGAGTCGACCTGGCTCGAGCTCTCCGCTCGAGAGGACGCGCGGGCCGAAGCCCTGGGCAAGGCCAGGCGGCTGCCGTCCCCGCTGGTCTATGTCTGGGGGCTCTTCAAGGGCCTGGCGGGTCACGGAGAGCCGCCGCCGATGCCCGCCGATGGTCTCTGAATCAAGGGACTGCTGACCCGCTTGCAGACTTAGTCTTCTAAGCGATCCAAGTAGGTCAGATGCCCGTCGGAATAAGTGTTAACCAGAGGTTCCTGACCCCTGTTTTCCCCTGTTCTGGGCTCTCTCGGCTTCACTGCACGCTCACCACCGCCGGCTCGGTGGGCAGGCGCAGGACGCTCGCGCAGCCCCAGGCTTCGGGTTGGGCCAGGCGGGGGCAGGCCTGGTCGAAGACCCAGCGGGCCTCTTCTGCTCGGCCGGCGCCGGTGAGGCGGCGGGCCAGAGTGGCCTGGGCCTTGGGGTCGACAGCCGGGTCGAAGGCCAGGGTGTAGGCCTGGTCCCACTGGCCGATGTCGGTCAGCAGGGTCAGCTGGAGCGTGCGGCCGACACTCTGCTGCTGTGGCAGGGTCCAGCCCTGGGGGGCCAGGAGGGCGAGCGCGGCCTCGGGGTCGCCGGCCTGCCGCTTGAGCCAGGCGTGGTGGATGTCCAGGGCGGCCCGGGGGGCATAGTGGGCGCCGAGCAGCCAGCGGTACCGGTCGGCGCGGGCCAGGTCGCTGGCCACCACGGCGCAGGTGTAGCCCAGGTCCAGCCAGGCTTCGGGGTTCTCGGTCACTGCCGAATCGTGGGGCACCCCCGCCAGGCAGCTGGCCGCGTCACCCCGGTTCAGAGCCGACGCGGCCGCGTTCCACGAGGCCTGCCAAGGAGCCAAGGAGCCAGCGGCGGCGGCGGCGATGAGGAGCAAGGGCATGGTCACGCAGACGGAACCTCAGGGTCGGTTCTTCAGACACCGGACCGGTCCCTCTGAGTGACCGCGGCACGCACGACCCTTCAGCGGCCCCGCCGCTCCAGGCCTCGCAGGCGCTCGCGCAGGGCCGCGGCTTCCTGGACCTGGCCCAGCGCCTCCCAGTGCTCCACGGCGAAGCCCCAGACCTCTCGCGTCCGGGCCTTGGACCCGGCAGCCAGGGTCACGTCGCCGGCCTTGATCGCCAGCCGGGCCAGGTCGATGTCCTTGATCCCGGTCTCCTCGAGGATCTGCTTGGCGTTGTTGAAGTGCACGTCCCAGGCGGTCCAGTCCCGGAAGTGCCCCAGGCAAGGCAGCAGGGCCAGGTGCACGCTGCCGATCATCGGCTGCCGGTCCAGGCGCTTGAGCGTGGCCAGGCTCTCTTCGAGCCGCCGCCGGGCCTGCCGGTAGCGGCCCTTCTCCAGGTGCACCAGCGCCAGGTTCACCCGGGGATAGGACTCGTCGGGGGAGCCGATGGCCTTGAGGCGCTCCAAGGCCATGCGGTAGGTCTGCTCGGCCCGCTTCAGATCGCCCTGGTAGCGGAGCACTTCGCCCAGCGCATTCAGGCACATGCCCTCGCCCCAGCGGTGGCCCTCTCGGTGATAGGCCGAGCGGGCCTGGGTGAGCAGCCTCCGTGCTTCGCCCAGCTCCTGGCCCTGCCGGGCGGTCTCGCCCAGGCCCCTCAGACAGCCCGCGGCACCGACCCCGTCGTTGGTGGCCAGGAAGTCGGCCATGGCCTGCTTGAAGGTGATCTTGGCCTGGTCCAGCCGCCCCAGCCGGCGGAAGCAGTTGGCGGCCTCTTGGCGACACCGGGCCTGGAGCGAACGGTCGCGACCAGCCGCGGAGAGACCCTCGCCCCGCCGGAACAGGCGCAGGCCGCGCTCGTACTCGCCGCGCTCCCAGTTCACCAGACCAAGCGCCAGGAAGGCCGAGGCCTGGAGCACGTCCTCTCGGGCGTGGGCCCCGCAGTCGACCGCCCGTCGGGCGTGGGCGTCCGCGTCGTCGTAGTCGCCCTGGAGGCGGCACAGACGGCTCCACTCGGCCCAGGCCCAGCCGCGCTCGGCGCACCGGGTCGGCCGACCGGCGGCGTCCAAGGCCGCATCGAGCTCGCCCAGCAGCACGGCCCCCATGCGGATCTGGCCTTGGTTCAGGCGGGCCCGGACACCGTCGAGCAGGAGCGGGAGCGCGTCGGCGTGCTGGCCGGCGGCAACCAGGTGTCGACCCCGGCGCTCAGGCACCGAGCGGCCCCTCTGATCGGCCAGGACTTCGGCGCAGACCTGGTGGAGGCGGGCCAGACGGCCCTGGTCGCGAGCCTGGAGCGAGAGCGTCTCGCGCAGCATGCCGTGCACAAAGCCGAAGCCCGCTTGGGGGCCTTCGTCCGAGGCCCGGATCAGCTGTTCCCGCAGGAGTCCTTCGATCAAGGCCGGGTCCGGATCGGCGCCCATGCGCTCGCAGGCCTGGCGCCACTCCGGGCCGGCGACCTCCTGGCCGAGCACGGCGGCGAGCTCCAGGGCCAGGACCTGGGCCTGGGTGCAGGCGCGGAGCAGGTGCTCGACCCGATCGCCCCACACCTGCTGCAAGCTGTCGGGCAGGTCCAGTCGGGCCCCGGCCCGGAGCTTGAAGCCCTGCTCCGAGGGCACCAGCAGACCGCGTTCGATCCAGTCGCCGACCAGCTGCACCGCGAAGAGCGGGTTCCCGCCCGTGCGCTCCTCGATCCGTGTGGCCAGTCGCCCCTCGAGCCCCACCAGCTCTCGGACCAGCTCTCGTCGCTGGGCCGGCGGAAGCGGCCCGACCGCGATGCGCTGGGCCCACGCCAGCGCCAGGATCTCGTCGAGGACGAGGGTCTCGGCGCGCCGCTGCGCGAGGTCCGACGCCTGCACGGTCATCACGACCAACAGCGGCAGGGGCGCTGTCTCCTGGGTCTCCAGCACGTACTGGACGAACTCCAGCGTGCTCAGGCCCCACTGGACGTCGTCCAGCCACAACACGACGGGCCGGGCTGCCCCGGTCGGACCGGCCGGCCCCCGGGCGCAGCGCTCCAGGTAGCGCTTGATGACCTCGTTCTGCTCGGTGGCACTGCCGAAGCGGATGGTCGCCGACCCTGGGCTGATCAGCTCGGCCAGGGCGTGCCACGCCTGGCTCTCCTTGACGCCCTGGGCCCCCAGGCATGTGGCCAGACGTTCGATCAGGGCGCTGCGTTCCAGCCCGCCGCACACCAGGCTCCGGGCCACCATGGGCCCCAGCCCGTCCGACGAGCCCCGGATCGGGCTGTGGACCGCGTGCTCGAACGTGGCGGCGCCGACCTCGTGGGCCCGCTCGCAGAGCCACTGGGCCAGGCGGCTCTTGCCGACGCCCTGGGCGCCTTCGAGGGTGACCACTCTGGCCTGGCCTTCCCGGTCGACCTCGCCGAGGGCCTTCCAGAGTCGATCCCGCTCCTTCTCACGGCCCACCAGGGGGATCGAGCGCAGTCCGTACAGGTTCAGACCGGCGCCGAGCAAGGCCGGCGAGCGGTCCAGCCGAGGACGGCGCCACTCCTTGGCAGGCGGCGGGCGGGTGGCGAGGGGCATCCGGGGGTCGCTGCGTCCGCCGAGCCGGATCGGCATGGTGGCGTCATTGTCCTCGTCCCATCGAGAGATGGGTTCGGTGACCTGTTCCGCGGCCCAGCCACGGGTAGGCAGCGCGATGGTGTCGTCGTTGTCCTCGTCGGCGGCGGCATAGAGGGCGGCCGACGCGAGCATGGCCTCGCGGCTCATGGCCTGGAACTGCACCGTGGGCGCGTGATCGTCCTGTTCGGGCGGCTCCAGGTGCATCAAGGCCCACGCGGCGTCGGCGGCTCGGGTGAAGCGCTCGCCGATGGGCTTGGCCAACAGCTGCAGCAGCCAACCTTCGAAGTCGGGGGGGACGGGGTTCGCGGGATCCAGGGGTGGCGGGGGCTCGTAGACCTGGGCGGTGAGGGTGGTGCTGGGGTCCTTGCTGCCAAAGGGCGGCGACCCGGTGGCCAGTGCAAAGCCCAGGCAGCCCACGGCGTAGAGGTCGGTCCACGGACCCTGATCCCGCCAGCGTCCGCTGGCTTGCTCCGGGGCCATGTAGGCCGGTGTGCCGACCGCCTCGCCCTCGTCGTGGAACGGGGAGTCGCCGGTGAAGTGGGCCAGCCCGAAGTCGGTCAGGCGCACCCCTCCGGTCATGCCGTCCAGCAGCACGTTGCCGGGCTTCAGGTCCCGGTGGATCACGCCCCGGGCGTGGGCATGGGCCAGGGCGTCGAGCAGCTGGACGAGCACCCGGCGCAGGACCCGCCAGTCCAGCTGCCCCTTGTGCTGGGACAGGCTCCCGCCGGCCACCAGTTCCATCGCCAGCCAGGGGCTTCCGGCCACCAGCCGTGGGTTCGCGTCGGCGGCCTCTGGGGGCACCTCGCCGTAGTCGAGCACCGGGACCACGTTGGGGTGGTCCAGACCCGCGCTGGACCGGACCTCGGTCCGGAACGACTCCAGATACCAAGGGTCCCGAGCGAACTTGCGGGTCAGCACCTTGACCGCGACCCTCTGCCCGCTCGCCGGATGCACCCCGGACCAGACCTCGCCCATGCCCCCCCGCCCGAGCAGGCTGGACAGCTCGAAGGGGCCCAGGGGGATGGTCGTGCCGGTGGACAGGGGTGCCGCCTTTGGACCCGAGTCTACCGGTCGCGGGGCTGACAAGCAGGGCACCAGGTGGTGCCTCGGCGGTGCTCGCCGAGCCGCTTGGTACGCAGGGGGGTGCGACAGCGCAGACAAGCCCGGCGACCTCGACCGTAGACCCACAGTCGCGACGCCGGGTGGCGCTGGCCCGTCGGTCCCCAGGTGGTGGTCCTGCGAGGCTCGTCCCGGTTGGCGATCAGCAGACGGCGCGCGGTCGCGAACAGGTCAGCCAGGGTCTCGTCGGCCAGCTCTCCGGTCGGCGTCAGCGGGTGCACGCCGCAGAGGAACAGCACCTCGCTCTTGTACACATTGCCGATGCCGGCGCTCACGCGCTGATCCAGGAGCACGTCGAGCACAGGCCTGGTCACCTGGTCCGGTGCGCGGGCCCGTCGCGAGGCTTCGTCCAGGTCACAGGTCTCCTGGATCAGGTCGGGGCCCAGACGAACCAGCCCGCGGTGACGGTCCAGGCCGCGGGCGTCGAGCCGCTCGCAGTCGGGGGGTTGGAAGCACACGACCACGTCTGTCTCGGTGACCAGGACCAGGCGGGCCATGCCTTCGGGCTTCTGCCAGCGCTCGCCAGGGCTGTAACGGTGGAAGGCCCCGGTCATGCCCAGGTGGACGTGGAGGACCGCGTTGCCCTCGATGTGGATGAGCAGGTGCTTGCCGCGGCTCTCGACCCGGGTCGCGTGACGACCGACCAGATCGGGCTGGGGGTGGTGGCGGATCTCGACGGCCAGCAGGGGGACGCCGACCAGCAGCGGGCGCAGGGCGGCGGCGGCCTGGTAGAGGGAGTCGCCTTCGGGCATGGGGGGAGCCTATGATGACTGCACTCGCCCTCCCTGCACTGCCGCTCGCTGGCGCCCACGTACCGGGCGAGTCCGACTGTTCGGCTCCATGGCGACCCCGCTGCTGGTGTTGGGCCAGGCGGCCCTGAACGAACGGGCGATCCGCCGGGCGGATGCGACCGTCTCGGTGGTGCCCTGACCGTGGCGTACGCCCCATAGGGTTCGTTCGGGCCCAGCGACACTTCCGCCGCCGATGGTCGGCCATCCCGGCCGAAAGTGCGCCCCAGCGACACTTCCGCCGCCGATGGTCGGCCATCCCGGCCGAAAGTGCGCCCCGGCGACACTTCCGCCGCCGATGGCCTGCCATCCCCCCCGGAAGTGCGCCCCAGCGACCCCAACTGGGCCTCCCCACCCGCATGTCCAATGGACCCGATTCACCCCAACCCGGAGTCATGCCCCATAGTCAGAATGGGAAATATCAGGGATCCAAGCCGAATACGCTAATGCTTAACAAAAGGTTCCTGACCCCGGTTCCTGGGCCCTGACGTTCTCAGGCGTTCCTCCCCCGCACCCAGCCGCCGGACCACGCTCACCCCAGCCGGGTGCGCTACAACGGCGCCTCCAGCACCAGCCCCTTGGGATCCGCCCGAAACCCCACCCGCGCCAGCGACCCGGCCAACGGACTCTCGCCCGCTCGGACCCCGTCGATGGTCTCGACCCGCAGGAGCTTGCGACGACCGCCCAGAGCCGCTCGGCTCAGCGCGGCCAGGGCCCGCTCCAGCGTGCGCTCGTCCTGGGCCGGCGCAAAGCTCAGCAGTCGGCGCCCCCCAGGGGCGATCCAGAAGACCAGGGCGCCTTCGACCAACACGACCTGGGCCCCCGCGGCCCGACGGGCCTGCCCGCCCGGGGACTCTGGCCACGACACCAGGCCGCCCCAGGGGCTCGCCGGATCCACCGCGGCGAGCACCCGGCCAGGGGTCTTCGACGACGGCTCCCGCGCGCTGCGCAGTCTGTCCACCGCCCCCGGCAGCGCGAACTGGGCCCCGCCGAGCCCCTCGACGAACCAGCCCCGGCGGGCCTTGCCGGCCTCTTCCATGGCCCGTAGCACCGGGTAGAGCGCGGCGAAGCCGCCGGGCAGATCCTCGGCCAGTGCGGCCTCGCGCGTCACGACGCCGTAGCGCTCGAGCAGGCCGGTCGCTCGGGCGTGGGCCCGACGGGTGGGCTCTGCCCCACCCCCCAGCAAGGTCGACACCGCCGACCAGCGCCCGCCCGCGACCCGGGTCAGCCGGCCCTTGCGCCGCCGCTTGGGCGCTCGCAGCTGCCGCAGCGGTGCAAAGGTGTCGTTGGTCACCAGGCCCGCCCAGACCAGATCCCACAGCGCGACCTGGAGGGCTTCGGCGTCGGCGTCGAGCTGGGTCTGGAGCTCGAAGACGAAGCAGGCCCCCCGGTCCTGGAGGCGCTTGAGCACGGCGTGGGCCAGCACCGACAGGTCGTCGCTCGGCTCCGGCGGATCGAGCAGAAGGGGGGCTCGCTCGCGCCGGTACAAGGCCACACGGCCGTCCTTGGGGCCCAGAGCGCCGCGCCCGACCCAGACCACACCGCCCATCGCCCCGAGTTCGTCGAGCAAGCGGGCGTCGTAGCGGGGAATGCGCGCGGGCAAGAGGGTGCGCTCCAGATCGGACCACGGCAGCGCCACGCCTTCGAGCTGGGCCACCACCTCTTCGAGCCGGCGAGGGCCGACCCGGCGCAGATCCAGACCGTGCCAACGGGGCAGGAAGCGGGCCAGGACGTCGGCCTCGACCGGGGCGACCTCGTCGCGCAAGAGCGCCAGGGAGCGCCGGCGGATGCGGCGCAGCACGCCCTCGTCGCACCACTCGGTGGTGGTCCCGCCCGGACGCAGCTCGCCCTGGACCACCACACCCGCCGCCTCGAGCCCCTTGAGCACCGGGGCCACCTGGGCCGGGAGCAGGCCCAGGCGGTCCGCGAGCTCGGCCGAGGTGAAGGGTCCGTGGGTCCTGGCGTAGCGGCGGACCAGGTCGGTCAGCGGGTCGTCGACCGGTGTGAGCAGGGCGTCGGGCAGGCCGGGTGGGGGCATGGCGCCCAGGCCATCCCGCAGCCGCGCCGCGTCTTCTGCCGCGATCCACCGAGCGGTGTGGGCCACCCGCAGCTGCACCGCCCGTCTCTGGCGTAGGAGCTGGGCCAGCCACGGACCTGGGTCGTCGGTGCAGCGGAGCCCCAGCTCGTCCTGGCTCAGGCTGCCCACCCGGCGCAGCAGGTCGTGCAGCTCGTCGGCGTCTCGGGCCTGGCGGCCTTCGGCCAGGCCCTGGAGCTCCGCCTCGACCGCCGCCATCGCGTCGGCGTCCAGCAGATTGCGCAGCTGCTCGGTGCCGAGCAGCTCCCGCAGCAGGTTGCGGTCCAGGCTCAGCGCCAGGGCCCGCCGCTCGGCCAGCGGCACATCGCCGTCGTAGATGGCGCTGCCGGTGTAGGCGAACACCAGGGAGCGGGCAAAGGGCGACGCCGAGCGGGTCTCGACCTCGTCGACCCGGATGATCCGATCGCGGATGGCCCCCAGCACTTCCTTGAGCGCGTCGAGGTCGAAGACGTCCTGGAGGCACTCCCGGTAGGTCTCCAGCACGATGGGGAAGCCCGGGTAGCCGCTGACCGCGGCCATCAGCTCCTGGGACTTCTTGCGCTGGATCCACAGCGGCGAGCGCTTGCCCGGGTAGCGACGCGGCAGGAGCAGCGCCCGGCCGGCGGCCTCGCGGAACCGGGCGGCGAAGAGCGCCGAGCGGGTGAGCTGGGCCATCAGCTGCTCTTCGACCTCCTCTGGCTCGGGGAAGAGCACGCCGATGTCTTCCAGGTGGTCCAGCTCGGCGAAGCGGAACACCAGCCCGTCGTCGGTCCAGAAGGCCTGGACGTCGAACCCGGCCATGGTGCTCAGGTGGGCCTCGACACACAGCGCCCAGGGCGCGTGGACCCGGGTGCCGAAGGGGCTGAGCACGCAGACCCGCCAGTCGCCCAGCTCGTCCTGGAAGCTCTCGACGGTGATCGCCCGGTCCGTGGGCAGAGTCCCGGTCGCCTCGCGCTGCTGGCGGATGTAGGCGAGCAGGTTCCGCGCCGCGTGGGGGTCCAGCCCGTAGTCCTGCTCCAGCCAGGTCGCGGCCTCGGGCTCGGTCCGGTCGGTCAGCTCGCGCACGAAGGCGCCCATGCGCCGCCCCAGGTCCAGGGGTCTGCCCGGACCCTCGCCGTGCCAGAACGGGAGGCGACCCGGCTCGCCCGGGGCGGGCGTGACCATGACCCGGTCGCCCGTGATGCTCTCGATGCGCCAGGTGGACGCGCCCAGCACGAACGTCTCGCCGCTGCGGGACTCGAAGACCATCTCCTCGTCCAGCTCGCCCAGGATCGGCCCGCCCTCGCCCAGCTGGACCCGGTAGAGCCCCCGGTCAGGGATGGTGCCCCCGTTGATCAGGCTCAACGCCCGGCTGCCCTTGCGGCCGCTGAGCACGTCGGCCTCGCGGTCCCAGGTGATGCGCGGCCGCAGATCGGCAAAGGCCGCGGACGGGTAGCGGCCCGAGAGCATGTCCAGCACCGCGGTGAAGACCTCGGCCGAGAGCTCCCGGTAGGGGGTTGCCCGGCGCACCAGGGTGAGCAGGTCGTCTCGCGGCCAGTCGTCCATGCTGACGCAGGCCACGATCTGCTGGGACAGCACGTCCAGGCAATTCCGCGGCACCCGGGTGGGCTCGATGGCGCCCTCGCGCATGGCCTGGCCGACGACCGTGGCCTCGAGCAGGTCGCCCCTGTACTTGGGGAACAGCCGCCCCACGCTGAGCTGGCCGACCCCGTGCCCCGCCCGCCCGATGCGCTGCAGGCCCCGGGCCACCGAGCCAGGGGACTCCACCAACAGGACCAGATCGACGGCGCCCATGTCGATGCCCAGCTCCAGCGAGCTGGTCGCGACCAGGGCCTTGAGCGTGCCGGCCTTGAGCTGCTCCTCGATCTCTTCGCGCCGATGCCGGGCGATGGAGCCGTGGTGCGCCCGGACAAGCTCCTCGCCGGCCAGCTCGTTGAGGCGCTGGGCCAGCCGCTCGCACAGGATGCGGCTGTTGGTGAACACGATGGTCGAGGTGTGGGACTGGATCTGCTCCAGCAGGCGTGGGTAGACCGCGGGCCAGATGCTGGTGCGCTCCTGAGGGGTGGGCGCGGCGGGGGGCACCAAGGGGCCGCTCGTGCGGCGAGGCACGGGGTCGACCGCAGCGGGCCGGGTCATGTCCGGGACCGGCACGACGATCTTGAGGTCCATGGCCGGGGGGTCCGCCCGGTCCACCACCTGGACGTCTCGACCGCCGCCCAAGAAGCTCGCCATCTCCTCGAGGGGTCGCTGGGTCGCGCTCAGCCCGATGCGCTGGGGGTCGCTCTCTGCCCGCTCGGCGAGCCGCTCCAGGGACAGGGCCAGGTGCACCCCGCGCTTGGAGCCTGCGACAGCGTGGATCTCATCCACGATGACCGTGTCGACTGTCTCGAGGTTCTCCCGCGCGTTGGAGCCCAGCAGCAGGTAGAGCGACTCCGGCGTGGTGATGAGGATGTCCCCGGGGTCCCGGCCCATGCGGGCCCGCTCGCGCTGGGGGGTGTCGCCGGTGCGCACGTCGATTCGCAGCGGGTGCAGGTCCTGGTCCAGGCGGTCGGCGTAGTGGCGGATGCCGACCAGCGGGGCCCGCAGGTTGCGCTCGACGTCGTAGGCGAGCGCCTTGAGAGGGGAGATGTAGACGATGCGGAAGCCGGGCTTGCGCGCGGCGTCGGTGGCTGGCGGCCTGGACAGGCGATCGATGGCCCACAGGAACGCCGCCAGGGTCTTGCCGGTGCCGGTGGGTGCCAGCATCAGCGTGTGCTCTCCACCGCTCACGGGGGGCCACCCGCCGGCCTGGACCCGGGTCGGGGCCTCGAATGTGGCCTCGAACCAGGCACGCGTCGCGGGGGTGAAGGGACCCAGGGGCATGGGCGTTGTCTAATGGACCCACCCACCAGGAATCGTCCACCCGATGTGGTTCTTGCTCTCCGCCGCCCTCGCCAGTCCTTGCCCCCAGCCGGGTCCGCCGCTGTTGTTGACCCGAGTGACGCGCGCCGTGGTCGACGAGTCGTCGGGCCTGGCACCGTCTGCGCGGCGCCCGGGCTGGTGGTTCACCCACAACGACTCCGGGGGCAAGCCCGAGGTCTACGCCTTCGATGGCGAGGGGGGCTTCGAGGTGCACGCCGTCCAGGGTGCCGATGCGGTCGACTGGGAGGACCTGGACGCGGGCCCCTGCCCCGGCGGTGAGGGCCGCTGCCTCTACGTTGCGGACATCGGGGACAACAAGCGCAAGCGAGCCCACGTGACCGTCTACGCCGTGCCAGAGCCCGGCCCAGGCGAGCAGGCCAGCGTGTCCGCCCGATGGGACTTCACCTATGCCCACGGCCCGGACAACGCCGAGACCCTGCTGGTGCACCCCCAGACCGGCGCACTGACCGTGGTGACCAAGTCCGGCTCGGGCCGCAGTCACGTGGTCCCGCTGCCCCGGGTGCCCCCCCAGGGCGTGGTCACGCTCCAGGCGGTCGGCACCCTGGACTTCATCGGGGACAGCGGCTCGGACCGCAAGGCCACCGGAGGCGCCTGGAGCCCGGACGGCTCGGCGGTCGCGATCCGGACCTACACGCAGATCTGGGAGTGGGCAGGCGGGGCGACCTGGTGGACCGTGCCCCCGCGCCGGAGCGCGCCAACCGCGGTGGAGGTCCAGGGCGAAGCGCTGCACTGGCACCCGGACGGTGGCTGGGTCACCACGTCCGAGGGCACGCCCATGCCGGTGCACCACCACCGCTGTCCGGCTCGCTGATCGGCGGGATTGCTAAGCTGAGGTCCGGCTCGTCAGGGAGAGGCCGTGCTGTGTGAGTGGACCCGCCTGGTCGGTCACCGTGGACAGGTGCACGCCCTCGCCTTCTCCGACGACGGCCTGAGTCTCGTCTCCGGGGGCCGGGACGACGTCATCCACGTGTGGAACCCCGAGTCTGGGGAGCTGCTCATGACCCTGGACTCCGGGTCCTCTGGCCTGGGGGCGCTGGCCTATGCCCGGGACGGCTCGGTGGTCGCGGCCCACTGGCGCAAGCTCCAGGAGGTCTGGATCTACGAGGGCCCGTCCGGCGCCTTGATCGCGCAGATCCCGGTCGAGCACGCGGCCAGCATGGACCTGTCGCCGACCGGGAAGCGCCTGCTCATCGGTTCTGGCGAAGGCCTGACCATCTGGGACCTCGAGGACTTCCGCATCGTGGCCCAGGCCCAGGGCTCGGCCGAGCGCACCTGGGAGGCCTGCTACGACCGGGCGGGGCAGCGCGTGATCGCCGCCGGGCCCATCCCCCGCACCTACGACGCCCAGAGCCTGGTCGCCGGTGGCCCGCTCTACACCCACGCCCTGCACGCCTTCGACGTGGCCCACTGTCTGGACCTCTCCGACGACGAGCAGCAGCTGGTGCTGGGTTGGGGCCACAGCGAGGGCCGGGACGAAGGCAGCCTGCGGGTCTGCACGTGGCCGGATCGGGAGCCGATCCAGGTGATGCGCGGCCACAAGCCCGCGGTCGGCAGCGTGTGCTTCTCGCCCGATGGGCGGCACCTGGTGTCGGTCGGGCTGCGGGACAGCCAGGTCAAGGTCTGGCAGGTCGCGAGCGGGCGAGTCGTCGAAGAACACGCCCTCCCCGGGGTCACCCTGGCCCGGTTCTCGCCCACGGGGGTCTTCCTGGCCACCGCGGCCGCGCCGCCGTCGTCGCTGGTCTTGTGGGAGTGGACCCCATGAAGGTCCTGTGGCTCGCCCTGCTGGGCGGGTCGCTGGCATCCGCCGCAACGCTCTCCGGCGTCACCCTTCCAGACCGGGTCTCGCTGGGGGGTCAAGAGCTGGTGCTCAACGGCCTGGGCCTGCGCGAGGTCGTCGTGTTCGACGTCTATGTCGCCGGCCTGTACCTGCCGCGCAAGACCGCCGACCCCTCCCAGGCCATCGCCACCGACGTGCCCAAGCGCCTGCACCTGCACTTCGTGCGCAAGGTGGGGGCGGACGACATGCGGGAGAGCACCCTGGATGCCATCCGCAAGAACCCCACGGTCGAGGCCGACGTGCTGCCCCACATCGGTCCGCTGAACGGCGCGATGGAGTCCATGGCAGCCGGCGACGACGTGCTCTTCGACTACGTGCCCGGCCAAGGCACGGCAGTGTCCGTGAAGGGGCAGGTCAAGGCGACCATCCCCGGTGCGCCCTTCATGCGAGGGCTGTGGACGCTGTACCTGGGCCCGGAGCCGCCCACCGCGGCGCTCAAGCGGGGGCTGATGGGCGGCTGAGGAAGGGGTTGCTGAGAGGAAGTGACTCAGGATAGAGTCACTGTAAGGAGGCCCCCGATGCGCACGGCCCTCATCTGCTGCACGCTCCTCAGCACCGCCTGTCTGGACTACGGACTCACGGGCATGGAGCAGGCCGACGAGCCGGCCTGGGCCCAAGAGACCTGGGACCCGCCCCTGAGCTGCGCGTCGTTTCAGGACCTGGAGACGCGCTGGATCACCTCCCCGGCCTTCACGGACTTCGACGACCCGGCCGATCGCAGCGGCGCGTCCTTCTGGGACCCCGAGGCCGAGCTGGGCGACTGGGAGGCCGCCACGCTGCCCCATCGCGACATCCCCGTGGGCGCGGACCGGGCCTATGTCGGCACCTTCAGCCTGGAGGCCCTGCCGCCGGGCCTGTTCATCGACATCCAGTCCGACGACGGTCTGTGGGTCTGGGTCAACGGCGTCGAGCTGGGCCACTGGGGTGGGGACTGGCAGCAGGAGGGCTGCGTGAACGACGCGGCGGAGTGCCTGTACACCGTGGACATCGCGCCGATCGAGGTGACCGACCTGCTGGTTCCGGGCGAGAACCGTCTCGCCGCACGGGTGAGCAACCCGGTGGCCAACGCCTGGTTCGAGCTGAGTGCGAGCTGTCAGGAGTGAGCTGAAGGGCGGCGTGACTCCGAGCCGCGTTACCCCAGCGACACCCCCGGAGGACGCTGGTGACCGAACGAGAGGCCCTCATCGCGGATCTGGTCGCCACCGGACTGGCCAAGAACGAAGCGCTGGCCTGGCTCACGCTGCTCGAGGACGACGGGGATCAGGGCCTCACGGGCTACGAGGTGGCCGCCCGCTCGGGCATCCCTCGGAGCGCGATCTACGCGGTGCTGCGCAAGCTCGAGGCCGTGGGGGCGGCCTTTCAGGCCAGCGCCGATCCGGCCCTGTTCGCGCCCACAGAGCCGGGGATCTGGATCGCGCGCCAGCGCCAGCAGGCCCAGGGTCGCCTGGACGCGGTCGCGGCGGGGCTGGCGCGGCTGCCCCAGCGGGTCCGGCCCGAGCCGGTCTGGATCGTGAACCCCTACGACGACGTGCTGAACCGGGCCATCGACATGATCAGCCGGGCCCAGGCTTCGGTCTACCTCTCCGCCTGGGACCGGGAGCTCGCCCGGTTGGCCCCGGCGCTGGCCAGTGTCGGCGACCGCTCGCTGCACCGCGTGCTGCACGCGCCCGAGACCCTGACCAGCCCGCCTCCAGGATTCTCCTGCTGGGTCGACGACCTGGCCGGCGACGCGGGCAAGGCCGGTTGGTCCCACAAGCTGCTGGTCGTGGTCGACCGCTCCGAGGCCCTGATCGGCGGTGCCGAGCCCCAGGCCAACAACCAGGCCGTCTGGACCCGCAACCCGGCCCTGGTCGACATCGCCACGAACCACATCATCCTGGACGTCACGCTCCTGGCGGCCCAGGCCGGCCGCGACTGCGCCGACGCCGTTGCCCCGATGATGCGCCCGCATCTCTGAGGGGTTCCCGCTACTCGCCCGGCGTCAGCACCGCCGTCGCAAAGGCCTCGGGCCGGAAGAATTGGGCAGCTGCAGCGTGCACGGCGTCCAGCTCGACAGCCGCCAGCTGGGCCTGCCAGTCGCCCAGGGTGCGCACGCGCTCGCCGTGGAGCTCTCGGGTGATGCTGCCCAGGAGCAGCTGCCCCGGCGACTGGTGTGCCAGCTCCAGGCGAGCGAACTCTCGCTGGCGCACCCGGTCCAGCTCGTCTTGGGTGATCCCGCCGGCCGCGAGGTCCGTCAGGATCTCCCGGAGCTCCCTGAGCACGGCGTCGGCCTGGTCCGGCGCGGTCGAGAGCATCAGCTGGTAGACGTCGGGATGGCGACCGACCAGCCCTTGGGACGAGACGCTGTAGGTGGCGCCCAGGTCCGCTCGGATCCGGTCCATCACCCGGTCTCTTGCCACGGCCTCGGCCAGGCTCGTGGCGGCCAGGGCGGGGTCGTCGGAAGCCAGCCCGATCCGTGCGAGGCCGATCCAGGTGGCCTGGATGCCGTCGAGCTGGGCGACGAGCTCCCGGTCCGGTCCGTCCGGCCGAGGCGGCCGTGTGGCGGGGCCGGGCAGCTCGCCGGAGCGAGTGTTGGCGGGCACCAACATCCGATTGGCCAGCCTGCGGGCGGTCTCGAGGTCGATCGCCCCCGCAAAGCCGATCACGCGCTCGGGCCGCCGGACCAGGGTGTCCCGCCGCTGGCGCAGATCGTCCGCCGCGACCACCAGATCGAGGGGAGGGGGCCCATCGGCCCTTCGGCTGTCGCCGTCGACCAGGAGCGCGTCGCGCAGCGCGGTGTCCAGGCGGTAGATCGGGCGCTGCTGGCGCTCCTGATGCGTGAAGGCCGCCTCTTCGGTCAGGTCCACCGAGATGCCGCGGAAGTCGCTGTTGAGCGCCACCGCCAGCAGCGATGCCAGGCCCTCGGCGTCCCGGGCCAGGCACGTCGCCCGGAGCATCACCTGGTCCGGCCCGATGGTCAGGCTCAGGTCCGCCGGCAACAGATCGAGCTTCTCGTACACATCGATCCGGGTGTCCAGGAGCTGGTACTTCCACGCCAGCTCCTCCTCCAGGTCCCAGGACCGGTGCACCCAGCCCCGGGGCACGGCGAAGACCATCTCCACCAGGGGCACGCGCTGGTCCTCGAGCACCAGGAGCGTGCCCCCTCGGGCCAGCGCGACCCGGGTCAGCGTGCCGTCGGGCGCTGCCGCGGCCGGGCCCGCCAGGCACAGCGCCACCGCCACCAGCCACCGGGGGTCAGGGCGCCAGCAGCGCATGTCGCCTCCGGTCCGGATCGAGCAGGTCGGCCAGGGCAGTCTCGAGGTCCTCGACCGTCACGTCGCTGCTGGCCTGTAGCTGCTCGGACACCCCGAGGGGCCCCCGAGCGCCGTCGCGCACCAGCCCCATCGCGCGGGCCCCCGGAGACCAGCTGGTCTGCAGGGCGTCGAGCGCCATCCTGCGCCGGCCGGCGGTGAGCATCTCCGGGGTGATCCAGGCCTCGTCCACCAGGGCGCCCAGACCCGCCCGCAGCTCGCGCTTGGCCTGGCCCGCCGACTGGTCGCCTCGCTGGTTGATGCCGAGCATCAGGAAGCCCCCGGCCAGCAGGTGGCGCGTGGAGATGCGGGCGCCCACAGGGATCTCCCCCGCCTCCTGGGCCGCGGCTTCGTCCAGGGTCTGGTCCTCGGCGGCCTCGTTCCTCCTCTCGAAGATGCCCGACGACAGCTGACCAGAGCCGTGGTCGGCCAGCACCGTGAGGAGGAGCGCCACCGTCGCCGCGTCCTTGGCACAGGCTTGGGGAGCGTCGGTGTCAGCGCAGAGCCGCTGCTCGGGCAGAGGCAACACCACGACGACCCGGTCGTGGGGCTCGTGGGTGTCGGGGACCTCCTGGTCGGTTGCGTCGCCCCAGGCCTCTGCGACCGGGACCAGAGCCGGCCGGGCCTGGCCCGAGGGCGTCCAGTCTCCATACAGGCCGTCGACGTGGGCCCACACGGCCTGGGGATCGATGGGCCCCACCACCGCCAGGTGCAGGTGGTCCGGCCGGACCCACGCGTCGACCCAGCCCTGGGCGTCGTCGAAGGCGATGTCCGCCAGGGTCTCGGCGCTGCCGCCGGGGTGTCGCCGGTAGGGATGCTCGGGCGCCAGGGCGAACAGGAGCTCCGGCCGGGCCCGGTGCCAGGGCGAGAGGTCTCGCCGCAGGGCCAGCTCCTCGAGCACCACCTTGCGAGCGCCGCTCAGGTCATCTGGCGTGAAGGCCGGCTCGCGGAAGCGCTGGGCCTCGAGGGTGAGCAGAGGGCCCAGGTGCCGGGCCGCCACTTCGGCGAAGTAGAGCGTGTCGTCCATGGTGGTGTAGGCGTTGGCCACCCCACCCCAAGCATCCAGCCTGGCATCCCACGAGACCTGTTCCTCGCCCACCACACCCCGATGGAGCAGGTGCTCGACCAGGTGGGCCAGGCCGGCTTGGGCGGCTGGCTCGTGGGCCGCGCCCACGTCGAAGCGGTGGACCACCGCCACGGTGGAGACCCCCGGATCGCCCACCACCGTCACCCGCATCCCGTTGTCCAGGTACCCGTCCAGGATGCCGGCCTGTGCTGCCAGGGGCAGGTCGTCGCTCAGCCCCGTGGGGGCCTGGCGAGCCATCAGTCCCTGGGCCACGGGTTCGTCGGTGGTGCTCCGGCTGACCCGGCGGGTGGTCGTGCCCTTGTTGTAGGCGCACAGCGCCCGGGCGAAGGCCCGCTGGGTCCGCGCGCGGGCCTGTTGGGCCTGGTCGCCCATCGCCGCGTACTGGGCATAGGTGGTCACCTCGGTCGGGAGCTCCTCCTTGTCCCTGGACGTGCGGTAGTCCGCATAGGCCTGGCGAGACGCCGTGCGGATCGACAGCGCCAGGCCGGCTTCTCGCGAGCGGTACAC
>Ga0114932_10001061_pt1 | contig 32383 bp, 22 predicted proteins | sample 2SBtaG_2_FD_87286 | JGI IMG/M metagenome (GOLD analysis project Ga0114932, IMG submission 87286) | Deep subsurface microbial communities from Kolumbo volcano to uncover new lineages of life (NeLLi) - 2SBTROV12_ACTIVE470 metaG | ecosystem: Environmental > Aquatic > Marine > Volcanic ...
AGGTGAAAGAATATGGCGAATACCCCTCGATTTTGTTTCATTGGCAATGGCAGCAGCCACTTTGTTCATCAATATGGTATCCCAGGTAGCTGCCAGGGCAATCGCTTGGGGGAAAGCAGTGGCTTCATCCCGTATAAGACCATGTAATGCTTCATCAAAAGCAATGATGGGAATGCCCAGTCTTGTTTGTTCTACAAAATACTTCTGTATACTGTTGATCTTTTGAAGGGTTTGTTGCGCGGTTTGTCCGGATTGATAATTCAACAGCTGCGCAGCAGCCCCATGCTGTTGCTGTACTGTATTTACCTGGAAACCAAAAATGCCGTTCTTATATTTTGAAGGATCATTACCCAGGTCGCCCGGTATCATGAACAGTTGCCAGAATTTTTCTTCCGGCGTCATACGCTTCAGCAAGTCCTTTACACGTACTTCTATGGGAAGACGGGCGTTCTTATAAGCCGAAACCGTTTGTGCAATGGAAGGGTTGGCCAGGGTCAGGCAAAGCAGGAGAAATATGGTTATTTTTTGCATACAACTTTTAATAATACACTTATTATCCGAATGGACTGTAAATTGCAGCAGCTTTTCTGATTTTCAACCAGGATTCTTCTATTTATCGGGAAAATTATTTCTTCAGCAATGGCAGGTTCCTTGTTGAACAGGCGGGCATTTAACCGAACCGTAGCTGCAATACACACAGCAGTCGCCCGCCTTGGGTTGCAGGCTTTGTTGGCAGTTTTCACATACATAGAAATACTGGCATGCATCGGTGGGCATGGTTTCTTCTTTTTGATGTCCGCAGTGGGGACAAGTAATGATAGATTGCAATTGTGCCGCAGTATTTGACATACGATGAGATTTTGTTTCCAGCTGTTATTTGCCGGATGATGGAGAAATTACTTTGTAGCCTGTTTCATTTTCTATGGCATCAGCCAGTTGTTGCAACGATATACGCGTACTATCGAATTGGATTGTTACAGTGCCCTTGGGATAAGAAGTGTGAACCTGTTGCACGCCTTTCTTTTCCAACAAAGTATTGTTCACATGCCCTTCGCAGGCTTCACAGTCCATACCCTCTAAGTGTAATACGGCCTGTTGCTGGTTGGGTAAATAATTCGCTGCCTGTTGTTGCGGGATTTGCGGTTGCAAATATTTTGCATAATAGGGAAAGGCTGACAGCAAAAGGGAAACCACCGCAACGATCCAAAGAAAAGATTTTGATTGCAAAAAACTGCGCTTTGTTTCGCATGCACATTCGTCTTTCGCTTTTGGTTTATATGCCTGGTAAAAAGCAAACCCCAGGATCAATACCGTTGCCACCAAGAGGTAAGGTCTGAGCGGTGCAGCCCAGCTGAATGCGGCAACAGCGCTGCCGGTACCGCTTATAATGGCCAGTGCAGGTACAATACAGCATAACGATGATGTCAGCGCCAGCACCAGTCCGGAACCAAGCAGTATCTTATTGTTTTTTTCGTTGCTCATATTGCCACTGCTTTTACATTCAACTGATTGATGATCTTAAAGATAGGATACCTGTAAAATGTTTAGCTTATCCGCCAGAAAAATCGTTATACATCATTAAACGTAATTAAATTTAGCAACACATTTTTTATGAAGAGATTACCATACCTGTTATTAATCGGCAGTTGCCTGGCGCAGTATATAGGATTTACGCAATCTTATCTACCTGAAAGGCATGACAATAAAACGAAGATCAGACCAGTGGCTGAATTAAAAGCCTATGCGTTCAACCTGGCAGCTGTTCAATTGCTGGATGGCAGTCCTTTCAGGCAGGCACTGAAGGCGGATAGTGGTTATATATTGGCCTTGAAGCCAGACAGGTTATTGTATCGCTTTTATAAAAATGCCGGGCTGGCTCCCAAAGACTCCATTTATGGCGGCTGGGAAAACGCCGGACTCTCTGGTCATACCCTCGGGCATTATTTATCGGCCTGTGCCATGATGTATGCTTCCACCGGCAATAAAGCATTCAAAGACCGTATCAATTATATTGTACATGAGTTGGCTAAATGCCAGGCGGCACGTGAAACAGGTTATGTAGGCGCCATACCGAATGAAGATTCCCTGTGGTACAAAGTGCAGCATGGCATCATTAAATCGGGTGGTTTCGATTTGAATGGCGCCTGGAGTCCCTGGTACACGGTGCATAAAATAATGGCAGGTTTGGTAGATGCCTATCTCTATGCAGGTAACAAACAGGCTTTGAAGATTGTGACCAGAATAGCCGACTGGACGGGCACCATCGTTAACGGCCTTACCAATGAACAACGGCAGAAAATGCTGCGGTGCGAATATGGCGGCATGAATGATGTACTGGCAACCCTCTACAGCCTCAGCGGTCAGAAAAAATACCTTGATCTCTCCTATCAATTCTATGATGATTTTGTAATGCAACCACTAGCGGAAGGAAAAGAAGATCCGTTGGCAGGCAAACATTCCAATACCAATATCCCCAAGCTGATCGGCAGCGCCAGACAGTATGAACTCACCAACAACAATGCAGATCATACCATTGCTTCCAGGGGATGGAACATACTGGTGCACGGTCACACGTATGTAAATGGCGGCAACGGCAATTATGAATACCTGGGCGCAGCCAATAAACTCAATGACGCGTTGAGCGATAACAACACAGAAACCTGCTGTACCTACAATATGCTGAAATTGACCGGCCACCTGTTTTGCTGGCAGCCGAACAGCCAACTGATCGATTATGCTGAACGCGCTTTGTATAACGATATCCTGGCTTCTCAAAATCCAAACACTGCCATGACGCTGTACTTCGAACCTTTGCGCATGGGCGGCAAAAAACAATTCAGCGATTCTTTCAACACCTTTACCTGTTGTGTGGGAAGCGGCATGGAAAACCATTCCAAATACGGCGAGAACATTTATTTCGAAGGAGTTGACGGCAGTTTGTATGTAAACCTGTTCATCCCTTCTCAATTAAACTGGAAGGATAAACAACGGATCATTACACAAAACACCAACTATCCCCAAAATGCGTCCACCTCATTAACCATCACCACACACAAACCAGCCGATTTTACCATCCGCATCAGGCAACCATGGTGGGCCACCAGCGGCGCAGCAATAACCGTCAACGATCAATCGATTGAAGTAAAGCCAGATTCAACAGGCTACCTGGCCGTTCATCGAACATGGCATAACAACGACCGGCTGAACATTCATTTCTCCATGCACTTATACACAGAAAGCATGCCCGATAATGCCAACCGGGTAGCCATTCTATACGGGCCACTACTGCTCGCAGGCATCCTGGGTGATACCATGCCCGATCCGGTATATGGCACACCGGTACTCCTCACCGATAACCACCAGGTAAGCGATTGGGTAGTACAGAATAGCCAGCAGCCATTGTCATTCCACACCAATGGCACAGGGAAACCATTCGACGTAACACTTACACCATTTTATCAAAACATCCATAACCATTACAGTGTTTATTGGGATTATTTTACCAATGCCGAATGGAATACCCGTCAGGCCGATTATGAAGCGGAAAAGAAAAAACAACAGGAAATAGAAGCCCAAACCATCGATATCATGCGGCTTGGTGAAATGCAACCGGAACGTGATCATCATTTACAGGCAAGCGAGCAATCTTATGCAAGCGATGCATTGGGAAGAACCGGCAGGGAAGCGCGTAGCAACGGATTTTTTTCATTCGATATGACCGTGGCTCCCCATCAAACCAATGCATTATTGTGCACTTATATTGGCGACGATAAAAACCGATCATTCGACATTTTAATAGATGGAGTGAAAATTGCCGCTGTTGAATTAAAAGGCCGCACACCGGGTAAATTCTTCACCGAAGAATACCCGATACCTGAATCATTGACAAAAAACAAGAACAAGATCATTGTAAGGGTACAAGCCACCAATGGCGAGACCGCCGGCAGAATATTCGGCTGCAGAACCATCAGGAAATAAAAGATCAGTCACGGCTTTGAAAATAAGCAGCCATTCGTGCAAGCATTTCAAGGTATCCCGCCTGGTCAAGCAGGGTCTTGACCTGCTTTGTGCCAATCAGTCCCTGCTCATCCCGCTGGTGGTCCCAGACCGCATCAAGGTATTTTTTGAATAACTGCATATAAGTCTGCTGTTTGTCAATCTTATATAATTCAACATATCCTCTCATCAAAACAGCATTGAACCAGTAATTGCCGGGCAGGAGTCCGTCTTTGAAGAAATAACGCGCCGATTGCTCGGCAATGGATTTAGCTTGTGATAAATATTGATCCTTCCCTGTTAATTGATACAACAAAACAGCGCTTTGCAACATGGTGCCGGTGTTGTACGTGTACTTTCGCTCATCGATTTTTCCGGATGGCAATTTCAAAGCATCAAAATACAAACCATCGGGTGACTGCAGGTGTGCATTTACCCAGTTATAAAGCAGGATGGCCGTATCGATGTATTTCTTTTCATGGGTTGATCTGTAGAGCTGCAGCGCCAGCAAAATGCCCGGGCCATTGGAACAGGTATTCTTGCTGTTGTTATGAAACTCCTGCCAATACATGCCTCCTCCTGAAACAGTATCATAACCCGTAAGCATGAACCGGTAAATTGTTGTAGCCATTTGCAGGTATGTTGGCTTTTTTGTTCGCTGATACGCATCCGTATAGGCCAACCCAATCCATTGGTTGTCATCATAAAACCGGTCGCCTCCCCCATCTCCTGCTACATAAGAGTCATAACCTGCACTGGGCGGTTTGGAAGGACTGTAATACTGCGCGATAGCCCGGTCTACCGGCCCCATGTAATCTGTAGCATGATCCAATACTTCCATTTCATTGGCCGCCTGAGCCAATGCGCACAAAGGCCACAGGTAGGAATAAGGCCTTTCATCTTTTCTCAATACTGTTTTTTCTTTGAACAACTGTTTCGAGCTGTCGTAAAACTGTTTGTAAATATGATCGTGCACTACCCCGGCACGTTGCAAGTATATGGCTGAAGAATCTTGCGCATGAACGGAAGTCAGGCCCAATAAAACGATAAGCATCCCGAAGATGCTTATCGTTTTAAAAATAATTGTTTGATTGTTCCGCATCGGGAAATATTCTATTTTATTTTTTGCTCCAGCATTTTCATAAAATATCCACCCACCACACTTCTTGCCTGGAAGCCTACCTGTTTGCCATTGGTGGTTTCATGCCAGTCACTCAACGGAACGCGAGTGGGACTTTCCGCTGCATAACGCAACAGCGGAAGCATGAACTGTTCAAAATCGTGGCGGTTATTGGCCAGTGTAGCAGTCCACATGATCCAGTCCGACTTGGTATAGGTTCTGCGGCTATCCAGCGGCAATCCATAGGTTTGTTGCTTGCCCAGGTAGTAACGTATTTCTTTTTCAAAAACCGATTCGGGGAAAATATGCATTCCCAATACCTTATCCCAAACCAGGTTGTATTTCTGGCTCCAGGTACCCTGCTTCTCAAAAGCCAACGTATAATGATCGCCGTCGTTTGCCAGCTGCATCCATCGTGGTGCCATGGCCAATGCACTGTCGCGGAACCTGCGGGCCACATCGGGGTATCCCAGCTTTTCGGCCAGCATAGCATAGCCGGCGATGCCCAATATAGCTTTCACTGAAAGATTCGCATTACGGGCCAGGTGCCCTGCAAAATCATCGGTACATAATTGTGTTGCAGGGTCGAAGCCTTCTTTAAGCAGGTAATTAGCCCAGGTGGTAAGGGTTGCCCAATGTTTTTTAGCATAATCGGCATTGCCTTCCATCTTGGCAATCGCTGTTGTTAACAAGAGCATGTTGCCACTTTCTTCTACCGGCATTCCTTCTCCGTATACCTGTCCGTTTGCTAACGGGTAAGTACCCAGGTCATGCGCTGCATAAGGTTTTGTGTATTTACCACTTTCGCTGAAATAAAAGATACCATTCAGCATACCTTTCATCAGTTCAGGATTATAGATGAGGAACAAAGGCGCCGAAGGATAGGTAACGTCTACCGTATTGATACAACCGTTGCTGAAATTTTCTTTGGAAAAGAACAGTAGTTCGCCTTGCGGACTTCTTACCAGCTTATGCGCAGCGATACTCTGGCGATACGCGAGCTTGCACAACTGTGCATAGGTTTCTCCACCGGCAGCAACAGCATCGGCATGCAGCTGATCGTCGAACCTGGTACATTGTTCCAGTATTTCCTGATGATCGGCATACGCTTGTGTCAATTGCTTTTCGATGGTTTGTGAAGGATCGTTCTTCCACCATGGCTTCAGGTTGTCGTGAAAATACTGGATGGAATAAATATCATCATATCCCAATAAAATCGTTTTTGTTTTAGCCGTACTGCCTACTTTTCCCAATGGCAATACCGTATTCAATACCAGGTTAGTGCCTGTAGTAACCGTAGTTGCTGTTTCTTTTTTGAGGAAAGAAGGTATGGCTGCTTTTGCAGTGGTAATGTATTGTTTCGCAGCATCAGATTCAGGTACTGCTACATAGATATAGCCCCAGTCGATACGAAGGTCATCGCCTTTTTTCGCTAAAACCGGTTGCGCCACGCTGCCTGCTTTCTGAAGCAACAATGAACCGGCATGGTATTGTTCTGCTTTTACTTCCTGTGCAGGTGTATTAACAGCAATATTGGTTGAAGCGCCGAAATACAGCTCCGCCGTATGCACTTTACCATCGTTCGATTGCACGGTAAAATCTACATAAGAAACCGGTCTTGCAAGCAGGTCGAGGTTATTGAGTAAAAGCGGTGAGGTAAAACGAAGCGAGAGGTCAACCCCGCCACACTTGAAACGGTAAGCAGTCTGCGTTGCTTTTACTACAACAGATTGTTGAATGGCTTTGGCCACTGTCGCAGCATTAACAGGCGCCTGTTCGCGCACGATGCCGGCATCCAGTGATTGTCCGCCTGCTGTGTTTTCAATATGAATGGCTAATACGTTTTTACCAGCTTGTAAAACATGCGCCGCTTCGCGGATGGGAATATAAATGTATTTGGCTGTCCATCCTTTGGTAGTGAATACCTGCTTGCCATTAAGATACACACTGATATTATCATCGTGCTGCAACTTCAGGAATACATTGTCGAGTGAAGTTTTGCCGAGTGTAAATGTGCGACGCACCCACAAATCGCGGCTTACCCATTTTGTTTTGGCCGCGCTGGGGTTATCGCCGAAAGCGCCGGCACCGGTTTTCCACTGGCGGTCGTCAAAACCTGCATTCATCCAATCAGCTGCAGGCATTTCTTCGGTGTATTTGGAACTATAGTTCTGTTCATCGGCTGTGGGAAGGATGGATTGATAAGATTTGCCTTCGCTTCCCAGAAAACGATAGGCTTGTCCGTCTACTTTGATGATACCCAGTAACGGTTGCTCCGCTCCTGTCCAGTGCCTGGTATGGCCTCCATTCAGTGTATCGTTGGCTGACCATATACTGAAATAAGGATCATGCGTAATCAGGGGATAGGCAGGCGCTTTTTCGGTCTGCGCCAGGATTTGACCGTAAACACTCAACAAGCAAAAAAATAAGAATAGCTTTTTCATAATGATTTAATTAATTTACAGGGGTCAGTGCCTGCCAAATAAGTTACACTGATGGGGTGTAAAGAAAAAGTATCTGAAGATATACTGTTATTCCCTGTATTTCATAACTTTTGCAAATTGTAACATCATTCTGCGATATTGCCATGCAACCAACCATTCTGCTTGTTGATGATGAGGAAGAGATACTGGAGTTCCTCACCCGTATATTAAAATCGAAATATACCATACTGACCGCCACTAATGGGAAAGAAGCCCTTGAAATCCTCGAATCCACGCCTGTACAACTGGTAGTGAGCGATGTAATGATGCCGGAAATCGACGGGTTCGCCCTTTGCAAAGCCATCAAATCAGATATCGGCCATGCGCATATTCCCATTGTGTTGCTCACTGCAAAGAATACCATCCAGTCGAAAGTGGAAGGATTGGAAATCGGCGCCGATGCCTATATTGAAAAACCTTTCTCCCGGGAACACTTGCTGGCACAAATTTCCAGCCTGATCAACAATCGCAATATGATCAAGGAATATTTTGCAAGTTCCCCGCTGGTGCATATCCGGAGCATTGCCCATACCAAGACCGATGAACGTTTTTTGGAAATGCTGAACGATACGATCTACCAGAATATCGAAGACGAAGACCTGGACGTGAATAAACTGGCGAAGATCATGAACATGAGTCGTGTTTCTCTGTACCGTAAGATCAAATCTATTTCCGACCTCACGCCTGTTGAACTGATCAATATCACACGGCTCAAGCGCGCGGCTGAATTGCTGTCTACCGGCGAGTACCGTATCTACGAGATTGCCGCCATGGTAGGCTTCAGTTCGCAAAGTAATTTCTCGCGTTATTTTCTGAAGCAATTTGGCATGACGCCCACTAATTATATGCTTTCCAAACAGGAGCCAGTTAAAAAAGGATAAGTCTTGTACTTATTTTCTGGTAATCAGTTTTGCAGCGATGAAACGGCCCAGCATGGCGCCTTCTTTCACCCCGTTCTCAATAGAAGGCATATAATGAATGCCGCCATAAAAACGGCTGATCGCTGCTTCCCTCGCGGCTGCTTCAAAAGAAGAAAAATTGCGTGCAGGCAACCCGAATTCCATTTCCGAAGCATCCAAAAATTCGAATGATTGTCCGAATAGTTTGTTAAGTATGGTGGCGGCAGCCATAGACACTACGCTGTGCCCGCTGGTGTATTCAGGAAAAGGCGGCGTTTGCAGCAACGGTGTCCATGCTTCGTCGATGAACCGGTTGATGAAAGTTTCGGGTCGCACTACCCTGCTGCGGTATTTTTCATCCCAGCAACTGATGAATGCATCGTTGATGGTTACAGCCACCCATGCATAGGCTTCGAGCGTTTGTAATACACCGGCCTGCATTTTTTCACAGGCGATACGGGTGATGTTGATCCAATGTCCGCCGGGAGATATTTTTTTAGTGGCAAACATCACGTGCCCGCGTACATTCAGGTTGAACGGATTACAATCCCAGAACTTAGCGATATCAATTTGTTCCGGCGTTAACTGCAAACCCGCTTTGTGAACAGCCACCGCATTTTTATAAAACACACTACCTGTATCCGCTGCATAAGTTACTGCCGGCGCCGGTTTGAAAGCCTGCGCCGAATCCACCACCATGGTTCTTAATTTATTCCAGTTCGGTTCAATGGCTTTCATATAAGCCGGCGGTGTAGGCTTCCATGAAGCATCATCCTCAGTAACCGTATACTGAGGCAATGATTTGCTTTCGCGGTAATGGTCTTTCGCTGCCCAGGCAAGTATATGTGCTGCAACCGCATCGCCATAAACCAATGATTGTTGTAATTGATCTTCTGTTATTCCCCGTTTGCGAAATTCCTGTATGCTTTGTAAACGGAAACGCTCGATGCTGTCTTCTGAAATAACCAGTGCTTTTGCAGTGACCAACATGGCTTCTACCGCAGCCACTGTAAAATCGCAGGGCTTACCCAATGCCGGTGATGGCGCGGGTTGCAGACTGTGTAATTGCCCGGCCAGGCTTAAGTATCGCTGATCGGCAGGAACAGCAGCTTCATAACCGGCAACGCTTACATACGCATAAATGCGACTGGCCACCGGTGGTGAATAGATATCATGCACCATGATATCCGTTACCGCTTTCAATGCGCGATGAACCGGTTCGGCGTCACGCAATACACCTCCCGTAGCGGCTTTGCCAGGCATATACGCGAACAGGCTCATGATTATGATAAGGGTAATCGATTTCATAACACAGTCCTTTTCTTCCCCCTGAAATTGGTAACAACCATTTTTTTTATGTGTGCATCAACAGGAATTTTTCTGGATGACTGCGACAAAAAAGTAGAGCCATAATAAAATTCCATGTATTGCCTGTGACCATCCTGCCAGGTGATCTCCGCAGCGAAATCATCGGAATGCAATGATACCCATTGCATTGTTTTATGTACAGCAGGGTTTTCTGCGAACACCATCACACTATCCTGGTTTTGCGTAGCTATGAACAGATCATTCTTACCACCGTGAACAACCGCCATGCCTTTTCCATCGCCATCTACAAAGAAACCACTTTCTGCAGGTGACAATGGTGTAAACTGTCCTTTGCCATCACCCAGCAAACAAAGGCCTATGAACGCATCATGCCGGCCACTAAAGGGTTCCATGCCATAATCATTACCAGTCATCAGCAAATCGAGGTTGCCATCGCCATTGATATCCCTGGCCAACATGCCATATACCGGCGCCTGTTGCGCTTGCAGTGGCAAAGGATGTATTTCAAATTTTCCGTTCCCTTTGTTTTCAATGAAACTGCTGCGCATATCGGTAGCAGTTAGCTTTACTGCGTCTTTCAGGTCTTCTGCCCGCCAGATATTATTGAGCGTTGCCAGTCCATAGCTCGCATAAGAAGGAAAGCGTTTACGCATAGACACCACTTGCGAAGAAAGATCGTCTTTGGTGGCCATGGGGAATGGTTTTCTTGAACTATCCGTTGCTTTGCCATAACAAAATACCATGGGGTCGATGGAGCCGTTATTGTCTAAATCTTTCGCCAATAAAGTCATTGGCTCGGTTAAAGTAGCTGTATAGTTGGAATTGAGGCCCAGGTTACCTGCTATATAATCAATATCTCCATCATTGTCGAAATCGCCTGCTACGAGACTATTCCACCAACCAAGATGTTGTTCGATGCCAGTATTGGTCAATCGCTCAAACCCTTTTCCTGTGTTCCGGAAAAAGACCACCGGCATCCATTCGCCGGTTACTACCAAATCTATTTTACCATCGTTATCGAAATCGGTCCACAATGCATCAGTCACCATTCCTATGTTTTGTAATCCCGGACACAAAGCTTCTGTTTCATCTTTAAATTTACCTCCATGATTCACCAATATCATACTTCTCGGCGCCAGCGGATAAGCGCCTGAACGCACCCTGCCTCCAACAAAAAGATCCAGGTCGCCATCTCCGTCTATATCTGCCGCCCTTACACAAGAACCATTGGCAGAATCGGCAGGCAACGCATCGGCGCTCCTGGTAAATCTTCCTTTACCATCGTTCAAAAATAAACGGTCGTTGCTGATGGCATGATTGGGTGGTATTTCATAAGAACCACTCACCAGGTAGAGATCGAGGTCGTTGTCGTTATCTGCATCGAACAAAAGCACACCCATATCTTCATAGAGCTCACTCTCAGCATGTTTGAAACGGGTGCTGTCGGGAACAAATTTTCCCGGTGACTGTTGCATATAAAAAATACCCGGATGACCCGAAGTGCCTCCGAAATAAATATCATCGAAACCATTGCCATCTATATCACCCACAGCCATCCCCGGTCCATACTGACTTAGCTTATGCGGCAGCGTGACCTGTATGTTATAATCGACAAAATCCCTTTCTACGGGTTTGTATAAAATATTGGTTTTGTTTTCTGCATGCACCAGCAAAGGCTGTGCTGTCTTCGTAGGCGAGCGAACAGGCGCGGTGGCATTGGCATGATCAACGGTGATGATCTGGTTGGCCTCCACTCCTTTCAATACCTGTTGTTTACCATCCGGCCACACTACCAATAATGAATCCAATGCAGTGATGACGCCGAGTCCGAAATGCGCCCGCGGATCATGTGTGGAAAGATAGCCGCGTGCAGGATGATGTTCATAGAGCTGCTGTGTTCCTTTGGAATACAGTCGTAGCGCCGTTCCCATGCCATCGCGGTTCTTTTGGTCGCCGGCAATTTTTATTGTCAACCAATGTTTATGCTCTTGTGTGCGGTCATTGTTCTGCCGGTTCTCATATACGAAAGCTGTGTCATTGATGTTATTGATCACCACATCCAGGTCGCCATCGTTATCCAGATCAACATATACAGCGCCATTGGAAAAAGAAGGTTGAGTGAATCCCCAGTTTTCAGAACGGTTCTCAAAAACATATCCACCCTTATTCCTGAATGCATAGTTGGCCAGCTTTACAATAGGCAGTGCATCTGTCATGGCCAGTGTATAAGCGCCGCCCTTGCCACCCTGTCCGTTGTTATATGATACATAATCGAGATCGGTAACATCCCGCGGCAATCCATTGGTGATGACCAAATCGCGGAAACCATCGTTGTCGAAATCGGCTACCAGCGGGCACCAGCTCCAATCGGTTTCGTACACACCCGAAAGAAAGGCTACATCATTGAATACAGGATGTTTGCCGGGAACCGGACCACTATTCAACTGCAACACGTTCCGCACATATTGATGTGTGTATCCGTATTTGGCGCTGTTGGTATAGTTGTAATATTCATTACCGCTGAGCATTCTTTTCTTACGCTGATTGTCTTCCGGCAACATTTCCAATGAAATGAGATCGATATATCCATCGTTGTTGATGTCAACCGCATCGGTGCCCATGGCATTCCATGCCGTGTGTTTGAAATATTCTCCCAACCGGTCGGTGAAAGTGCCGTTCTTGTTGTTGATATAACAATGATCGTTGGAAACAAAATCATTGGCCACATAAATATCGGGCCATCCATCTTGGTTCAGGTCTGCAATGCAGGCAGCATGCCCCCATCCTTCAATTAAAATACCTGCTTCCTTCGAAACATTGGTGAATGTTCCATTGCCGTTGTTGCGATAAAGCCTGTCGGTATTACGCGCGCTGCCATCTTTTACTTTAGGACGGAATTTAATAGGCGTTTTCGGATCATATAATTCATTCGTCACCAGGTACATATCCAGGTCGCCATCTTTGTCGTAATCGAAAAAATAAGCCTGGGTGCTGAATCCTGTATCGGCAAGCTTCCATGCTTCCGCCATTTCTTTGAATACCGGCACACCATTTTTATCAGGGCCCTGGTTGATATAGAGTAAATTTCTTCTGAGCTTCGGATCTTTTTGAAATGACCCGCATACATAAATATCCGGCCATCCATCGTTATTGATGTCTACCACGGAAACACCGGTACACCAATGTCCCTGTCCGTCTACACCCGCTTCCTTTGTAATGTCGGTGAATTGCAGGTGGCCTTTGTTCAGGTACAGCCGGTTACTCACCATATTGCCCGCGAAATAAATATCCATCAATCCATCGCGATTGAAATCACCGATGCCAACACCGCCACCATTGTACAGGTTGGCCTGCCGGAGAATGTTGATGGAATCACTTTCTGTAAGTTGGTTCTTGAAATCAATACCAGTGGCAGTTGGCGATAATAAACGGAACAGGGTTCCCGGTTGCTGGGCAGAACAAAGCAGTCCTTGCATTGCCAGTATAGCTACCAGGCAACCCAGCACATAATACCTGCTCCTTTTTGCTCGCATCTTGCACACTTTATATTAAAACGATCACCTATCGCTAACCGTACCCGAAGGAAGCGGAAGCAACACACCATCAGCTATGGGTTCTCCGAAAGAAGGATTGCCATCCCGTTTCCATGAAAAACGCTGCGCACGTGGGGAGCGCGACTTACCACATCCCTCACCTGGTTTACTATTCGCATGGTAAAGAATATAATTTTCTTTACCGTTGGGCGACATAAAAAAAGAACAATGTCCGGTTGCATAGACCTGGTTTTTCAGTGATTGTTGAAAAACAGGTTGCGCAGATTTCTTCCATGAAGAAGGTTGCATCAGATCGGAACCGGATTTTGCCCTGAGCATACCCAACGAATAGGTATCCATCCAGCAGGCGCTCGCTGAATAAACCAGGAAAAGATCTTTACCGTGTTTCAGTAATTCAGGCCCTTCATTTACATAGAGGTGTGTAGTCTTGCCCTGCTCCTTGATCTCTCCATTTTTTTCCCAGTCGTACTCGGGTGCAGAAAGCATTACCCGTTCTCCTTCTGTTGTCCATGGATTTTTCATCCTGGAAATAAAAATATCCTGCTCGCCGTTTTTCTCGCCCTGCCATCCGCTCCAGATCAGGTAGAGTTGTCCATGATCTTCAAAGACAGAACCGTCAATAGCCCATTTGTCGCCAGGGGTTTTCAGTTCTCCTTTCATGATCCATTGCCCCTGTAATGGATCGGCAGATGCATTTTCCAATACATACAACCGGTGTTGGTAATTATCACCATTATCTGCAGCGAAATAAACATACCATTTGCCTTGCAGGAAATGTATCTCCGGCGCCCAGATATCGCGCGACATAGGACCGGTAGCGGGAGGCGTCCATATCACAGCAGAAGCCGCGCGGGACAATGCAGTGATATCTTTCGTCTTCCATAACCGGAGGTCGCGGCCGGTAGTATGCATGTAATAATACATCCCATCTTTATACAGGCACCAGGGATCGGGGCCTGACGTCAGCAGCGGGTTCATGAAACCTTTCTGTGCGGAAACAGCTGCCGGACAGAAAAATAACAGCATGATGCTTACCCAACATATATTTCTTGCGGTAATGACTTTCATAGCTGGTTATTCATGTATCTTATACAAAGCCATATTCACTTCATGCAAACGCTGCAAAGGCATTTTCAGCACTTTCCTGTCGTAGGTCATGAATCCATTTACTTCTATTTCCACGTCTGTTGTTTGTGTGTACACTGCAGCCGATAATCCTGCCTTGATCAGTTCCTGTAATTTATCTGTGAGTGTGAGGTACCGTTGAAATAATTCTTCCCGGTTTTTAAAACTCTGGTAACCCCAGTTCTTAGATGATTGCCAGGTATGCCCTTCCATTGGAAGTCCCAATCCACCGAACTCTCCCAATACCAAGGCCTGTCGTGAGCCAAAAACATCGGGCCTTGGCATGGCAGGATCGGGATAGTTGTGCAGATCGATGATATGTCCTACCGTATAAAAATTCCCACCACTCGCACTGTTCACCAATCGCGACGGATCTTTTTGCATGGTCTCTTTAGCGATCTCTACGGTATTGAATTGTCCCCATGCTTCATTGAATGGTACCCATACCACAATACAGGGGAAAGGATACAATGCATCCATGATATGGTTCCATTCTCTATGATAAATAGCAATGGATTCAGGCGTTCTGTCTTTATCTGTAGCCCTGCCAAGCACGCCGGGTCTGTTTTCCCAGTGATTTCCCAGGTCGCCGCTGGGCATATCCTGCCATACCAGTATGCCTAATTGATCGCAGTAATAATACCAGCGGGCGGGCTCTACTTTTACGTGCTTGCGTATCATGTTAAAGCCCATGGCCTTTGTCTGCAGCAGATCGTATTTCAGCGCTGCATCGGTAGGTGCGGTGTAGAGACCATCGGGCCACCAGCCCTGATCGAGCGGACCGTACTGAAAACAGAACTTGTTGTTCAGCATCATCTTTTGTATACCGTGACTGTCGGGCGCAATGGAAATTTTACGCATCGCAAAATAACCTTTCACCTGGTCGATGAGTTTGCCCTTTCTAAGAATCGAAACCTGCAGATCGTACAGAAACGGATGATCGGGCGACCATGTTTTGGGGTCAGGTATGTGGAGCGTGATATTTGTCTCCGCTCCTGTATACTCCGCTACTTTTTCTTTGTTATTCCATGCCGATACCAACAGTTGATCGCCTGGCTGCAATGTTTCAATTGCAGCGTTGATGGTAACAGTTGCTTTATCCAAATCCGGTGTTGACCGCAATGCCGTGATATAGGTTTCAGGCACCGTTTCCAGCCATACTGTTTGCCATATACCTGTTACCGGTGTGTACCAAATGCCTGCGGGCTTTTTCACCTGCTTGCCGCGGGGTTGCGGACCATCATCGCTGGGGTCCCAAACACGCACGGCCAGTTCCTGTTTTGATCCTTTTATCAATGCAGATGAAATGTCTACCGTAAAAGGATCGTATCCGCCTTCGTGACTGCCTACTTCTTTTCCATTCACATAGATGGTAGCCTGCCAATCTATCGCACCAAAATGCAACAGCGTACGCTGCTTGTTTTTAGGATTGGTGAGTTGCAACACGGTATGATACCATAAGATGCTGTCTTTACCCACGGTTTTTCCCGCACCGGATAATGACGATTCTACTGCAAACGGCACGAGTAGCTGGCCCTGGTATGTTGCAGGAATATTTTGCTCTGCTGTTTTTGGCAGGATGGCATAATCCCACAACCCATTCAGGTTGGTCCATTGTTCACGCTGCAATTGTGGCCTGGGATAGGCATCCAATACATGTTTGGGATCTACACTGTCGGCCCAGGGTGTTGCAATAGTCCCCGGCACCCGCTTCCAGGCGTTTTGTGCATGAAGGGAAAGAAAGGCAAAAAAGAAAACGGAAATAAAAAAACTACGCTTCATTGAGTTAATATGTTACTATCATTATCGGTGAAAAAATCAAAGCCTCCACGCCGGCGATCTTCACGCCAATCCGTGCCTGTACAAAGTTCTGTCCCAACCCCGAAGGAACCGCCACACTCAACGAAATATTATTCGGATCGGTGATGGCCGCGCCGCTGATGCTGGCGCTGGCTACATTGTTGGCTCCTGAAACAAAAGCGGTATTGTTGATATACAAGGTTACCCTTTCAATCGCTTTTGCATTTGCATCGGTTATAATTTTCTCCACTTTGCATGTTGCTTTTACTGTGCCGCCACCACCACTGAACGCGGCATTACGTATCATATAATACGGCATTACTTCAATGTTCAGGTTCTGGCTTCCCGCCAAACTGATGTTCAGTGTATCGGGATCGCCGGCCGGGGTTTTCTTCCAGAAGAAGGGACCCTGTCCGTTTGGTATGATGAATTTATAATTTCCGGCGAACAATACCATATTCATGGTACCATTCTGACTGAATGTTCCGCCGATCGGGCCTACTTTACCAAAACCGAATTGATACAACTGGAAAGACACACGGTTGTATTCCACGCGGATGGTATCGCCTTTATAAGTCAGCGCGCCGTTCAATTGTGAACTCGGTGGTGTATAATTATCCTTCTTGCAGGATAATATCCCACACATGCTGACACAAAGTATATAGAAAAGGAATTTATTTTTCATACTACTGATTTATTAAATGAAACTTACTGGTTGGGTTGCCTGATGATCTTCGGGTTAGCGGCAATCACATCATCACCAATGCGCGAATAGTAATTACCCATGAGGAAGAGGTTGGCGCCGGTTACAGGTCCTGGCAATGTTTCTTTGAATACCCATTTGCCATCATTGGGTCCACCCGGATCGTAATACCTGTAAGGCCAGAGTCCCCAGGGCTGTGTGCTTCTTTTGTTCGCTGTTCCGATATTGGCTTTCAGATCGGCAAGGCCGGTAGGCGTTCCATCCCATATCTGGTTAGCCAAACGCCAGCGTTTCATATCATACAATACATGTCCTTCGAAAGCCAGCTCTACCCTGCGCTCATGTACAATACGGTCAAAGCTCATATCGGTAGGCAGCAACGGCGTAGTGAGGCCGGCCCTTGCCCTTACCAGGTTCATATAACCGGCAGCAAGATCGGTGCGGCCCAGTTCAAATGCCGCTTCAGCAGCATTGAGCAACACTTCTGCATAACGGTAACGCACAAATGCCACATCACTTCCCCTTCCCCTTCTTCCCGAACCTGTAGTAGGATCAAGCCATTTGCGGATATAAAAACCGGTTTGTGTTCTCAGTTCCAATCCGCTCACCGGACCATCCTTACCCACCACCTGTACAGGCGTTGTACTGCCAGGCAACGGTTTGAGATTAACGGCATCATTACTGCTGATGATGCTGCCATTGGCCAGTTGATAGCCCGCCCATATATCTACCACACCGGTCTTAAATACAGTTCCCGGCAACAACACGGTTCCTGCTAAACGTGCATCACGGCCGGCAAAAATATCCTGTACATTGCTGTAGAATAGCTGGCTGCCTGTAGCATCGGTGGTAGGCAGCGGCGCATAAGTGTTATCTAATTTTTCGAACGACTCTACCAGGTTCAAAGAAGGGTTGAGTCGGCCTGCATCATAACCTTCATCGGACAATGAGAAGGGTTGATCATTGGTAGTGAACGGATGCGTTTTACCGCTGTTCACTTTATAGTCTTCCAGGAAGATGGTTTCCTGGTTCACGCTGGTCTTATCGAGAAAAATGGCAGCGAAATTATCAGAAAGGTTGGGCAGTACTTTGTACAATTTATAATTACCAGCCTGGCCACTGATGATCTCTTGTGCAGCTGCCAGCGCCCTGGTATAATAATCATTCGCTTTGGAAGCTGCTATGCCCACTTCTCCACCGGAAAGCATTACCTGCGGCGTTTTGGCGCCATACTTGGCAATAGAACCTGCATAAAGCGCGGCCCTCGCTTCCATAGCCAATGCAGCAGCTTTTGTTGCCCTTGATTTTTCAGAAGGATCGGAAGGCAGACTGTTCTTAATGGCTTCTGCTTCGCTGATGACAAAATCATAAATATCCGATTCTTTGGCCCTGGGATATTGCAGATAAGTAGGATCGCCTTTCAGGTCATATACCAGTGGCTGCAAAATCAGCGGTACGCCGCCTATTCTTTTAGCGAGTTCAAAATAAAAATTCGCTCTCAGGAAACGGCCTTCTGCCATGAACCGTGCTTTGTCAGACGGCGCCAATTTGGTAGAAGCGCTGTCGCGCTGGATGAACAGGTTGAGGTCGCGTATATACGCATAACTGCCTGACCAGTTCACGCCCCAGGAACCAAAATCCCAACCGGTACGTTGAACGATATAATAACTGCCGTTTTCGGAAGGGAAGCTTTCACTGAAATCTGTAAAGCTCGACCAGCCGTTTCTGAAACTGGAGAAATCGAGTTGCCGGTTGTACAGGTCGCCCACAATAGAAAGCACGAGGGCGGGATCAGAAAAAGCCAGGTCTTGCGGTATGACCTGTGTAGGCGGTATGTTCAGGAAGTCATCGTCTTTTTTGCATCCTGCCATCGTGAGCAGGGATGCAGCCAATAAGATGGAAATAAGCTTTTTCATTACAAATGTTTTATGATCGAATTAGTTAAAAAGTAAGGTTCACTCCTACATTATATACCCTGCTCTGCGGGAACTGCAATCCATTGTCGTCGATCACTTCCGGATCGATACCATATTGTTTCAGGTTGTCGATGGAAAACAGGTTATAAACGTTTGCATAAAACCTTGCTCTTTGCAGTCCTGCTTTTTTCACGAGTGATGTTGGCATTGTATAACCAAATTCCACTGTTCTGGCCCTGATCTGTGTTACGTTGTGCAACCAGAAGGTAGAGTTGGCGTTGTAATCGCTGTGGCCCGTGCCGGGGTTCAGTCTTGTGGGCGGATATTTTCCGGGTATCCACGAACTGGTAGGATCCAGCGGATTCGAATGATGCCACCTGTCTGTGAAAATGGTATTCAGGTTGCCATTGTTCTGGAATGCCCAGCGCATTTCCCAGTTCTGGTACCAGGTGTAACCGGAAGCGCCGGAAAAATCGGCATGGAAATCAAAATGATTATAGGCCAATGCAAAGTTGAATCCGAAATTGATATTGGGCTGTGTTCCATAACCATAACCAATGGGGCGCATATCGTACTGGTCTATCTTACCATCGCCATTCCAGTCTTTGTATATGAGGTCACCGGGCAATAAGGTTTTGTTGCCCTTTCCATCGATGTTCACAGGATAATGATTGATCTGGTCCTGTGAAGTGAACTGTCCTACAACCGTATATCCCCAGCCGATATTGGTGAAACGCCCTTCGGAAGAATTCCGGTATTGATCCCATGAGTTGAGGAAGAGCGGGTTATAAGACTGCAGGAATTCAGAGCGCGTATAAGAAATATTACCACCCACACTAATGTTCACCGCATTGATCTTTCCTGTATAAGCGATCGACAATTCTTCACCATACTGCGCATCGCTGTTCAGGTTAGCCAAAGGCAAACTGTATCCCAGTTCCTGCGGAACGATCACATCGTTCTTGCTCGCAGGCAGGCCCGTGCGTTTGCGATAGAAATAATCGATACTACCGGTGAGTTTTCCTTTCAGCAATACGAAGTCAAGACCCAGATCGGTAATGCGGCTTTTCAACCAGGTAATATTGGTAGTGGGTATGCCTTTGTCTCTCGATACAGTGAGGGCGTTACCATCGATGATAGCGGTTCCCTGGTTGTAATTGTATCCCGGCAGGTAAGCATAAGGCGCTACGATGGGAGAACCATTGGGATTATCATCACCCAATATGCCATAAGAAGCCCTCAGCTTGAGGTCGGAAAGAATGTTCTTGTTGTTGTGCAAGAGGTTCCTGAAGAAAGGCTCTTCTGTAATACGCCATCCAACAGAACCTCCGGGGAAATAACCCACGCGGTAGCCGGGAGCGAAAAGATAAGAAGCATCACGTCTGCCCGACAATTCCAGGTAATAACGGTTGGCGTAGTTATAGTTCAATCGCACGATATAACCAACGCGCGCTTGTTTGTCGTCACTGTCCTGGTAAGTATCTGCAGTGGGGAAATAAATCAATGGCAGGTTATTGGATACCGGTGAAGCGTGTATCCAGTTGCGCGTGCGTTGTGATTTCAGTCGCTCTGCAACCATGGTAGCGCCAATGGTATGATCTCCAAAAGTGTTGTTATAGCTGATCTGTCCCTGCATGGTGGTATTGATCTGTTTGATCTGTTCCCTTTCGCGCCATGGGTTGGTGCTGCCACCGGTAACATTATAACTTGAGTCGGTGGGATTGAATGTATACGCGTTGTAGGTAAACTCGTGGTTATTGAGCAAATAATCGGCTATATAATAAGAATACAAGCCCCTGAGAGTTAATCCTTTCACACCGGGCACTTCATAATCTGCATGAAAATTCGCCTGCAATACGCGCCAGTCGCTACGGAACTTGCCCGACAAGCGCTCATTCAAAAATGCATAGTTGGTTTCTGTATGGCCGATATTATTCAGGTAAGCGGGATTGTCATTGGCATAAGGTCTTTCCAGCGGCGTGTTGCGAAGCACTGCAAATCGTGCCAGCCAATAGTCATCCAGACCAGGCACGCCGGGGTTCTCCCTGCTCTCGATCCTTCCGTTCACATCCATTCCTACTTTAAATCCACTGGCCAGTTTTGCCGTGATATTGGATTGGATATTGGTACGCATGAACTGGTATTCTTTACCCAGTACGGAATTCTGGTAAAAGTTCGTTGCGGAAACATAATAATTTACTTTATCAGATCCTCCGTTGATATTGACATTGATTGAATTCTGCGGAGCGAAATCATTGCTCATGATAAATTTCCGCCAGTCGAAGCTGCGGTATTGCAGCCCGGCGCTTGCACCCTGTTTGTATTTATCCAGTTCGGCCTGGGTAATATTGGTGCTGCCAAAACTATTCACCTGTGCTTCTGCGAGGTAAGACATGTAGTCATACGAATTGTTCAGCACTTTGGGAAAGCGGAACCATTGTTGCCAGCCTGAGTAAGCATCTATGTTCACATTGTTCTTACCAGTGGCGCCTCGCTTGGTGGTAACTACTACTACACCATTTGCCGCACGCACACCATAGATCGCAGCAGAAGCATCTTTCAATATGGAGATGCTTTCGATATCATTGGGGGCCAGGTTATTGAACTGGCCTTCGTCCTGTTGAATACCATCAATTACATATAATGGGGTACCCATGTTTCGTATCTGGATATTTGCAGATGAGCCGGGCCGTCCATCCGGCATTCTGAAAGTAACACCGGGTAATTTACCGGCGAGCGTGGTACTCACTGTAGCACCACCATGCACACGGTCGATATCCTTGGTGGTGATGGTGGCAATAGAACCGGTGGTGGCCGATCTTTTTTGTGTACCATAACCTACCACTACCACATCGCTCAGGCCTGATATATCCGTTACCATCGTAACATCATACACCGCGCTGCTACCCAACATTCGTGTAACGGGCTTCATGCCTACATAAGAAAATACCAACTTCTTGTCTTTGTCGGTTACCCTGATCTGGTAAACACCCAATGCATTGGTAACTGCCGACCGCTTAGACATGTCGGTAGCAACCGTAACGCCTTGCAGTGGTTTGTTTCCGGCGGAGTCTACTACCCTTCCGGTTAGCAACGTTTGCGATTGAGCCGTAAAAAAGCAGCCCAGCAGGAACAGCAACAATAGCTGTTTTTTTCCGTGCACTGTACCACGGCGTGGCGGCCGTCCACGGCCTGCAAAAGAAGATTCGAGAGGCCAATTTTTCATAATGCAAGTTTAATTTTTAGATATAGGTTTTCGGTTGATGGGTTTGCTACTCTGTTGTGCCTTTGGCTACCGGGAATGCGGAAATTCGCAACCGCGCAGCGCCCATAGGCACCAGTGTAATTTGTTCTTTTGCACTGTGCACTATTACCGGGCTCGCCGGAAGCGTGTCGCACAAACCATATTTATCTATTCCCCAGCCAGGGATCTTTCTTCCGCAAGTCTGTATTTCAATCGGCACCGTTTCCTGGCTGAATGGAAAATCGTTTCGCGGCCACGGTTTATGTTTAACAGTGAACAAAGTATTGGGATTACCCTCTTCCAGGCAGAGGCCATAGTTCCAACTGCCTGCGGGAAATATTTCGTAAGAAGGCCATTGTTTGCTATCGGCATGCTGCTGCCACCGCGAATCAGCAATAGCTGATACACGGCTGTCGCGTTGCTCGTACCGTTCGGGAATTTTCAGTGAAAATGTAAGCGGACCGTAATTGATGCTCACACTATTCTTATTGGCTGTCCAGGTATGGATAGCTAATTTCCTGGGAAGCACAATCGTTACACGGTCTCCTTTCTGCCAGTTCTTTTCAATCCGCGTGAATGTCGACGGCAACGATTCATGCGATTGCAATTTTCCATTGATGAATACCTGCGCGCCATTACACCAGGCAGGAATGCGCAAATACAAAGGAAAATGCGCAGGTGCAGTAGGATGCACCTGCAGTTGGATGGTGTCTTCGAAAGGATATTTCGTCTGCTCTGTGATTGTTACCTTGTTATTGTTTCCTACCCTTGCCGTAACACTGGCGCTGTTGTACAGGATAGCAGCAAGACCATTATCAGGCGTAGCCATCCATAAATGCTCGGCATAATAAGGCCAGCCCTGTGTATGGTTGTGCTGGCAGCAACGGCTGCTGAAGGGGTTCATCATCAGGAAGGGGCCTTCGTTCTGTATACCCGGACTATGATTTTTCATATCACTCATTACCATATTCGGCGCTGTGAGGTAACGGAGACTTTTGAAATCGGGCATCACTGCCGCCGGGTAAGTGTTGAAGGCCACATCTTCGCAATGATCTGCCCAGAAAGGATCTCCGGTGATACCGGTGAGCATTTCATCACTAGCCATCTGCTCTACCATACCACAGGTTTCCACTGCCTGGCGAGGGTCAGTATACCCGGGGCGGGCGTTTTCGTCCGCACCAAACATACCCCCGGGTACCTGACCATATAATGTCCTCACCAGGTTAAAATCGTTATAGGTGGCTTTGAGCAAACTGCTGTCGCCTTTTTGCATAAAATAAGTGGCGGGCTCGCGAAAGCCCTGCGCAATGTTTACGTTGTGCCAGTTGGGAAGTTTATGCCGGGCAGTCCAGTTATCGGTGCGTGCGTGTATGCGGTTGGCCAGGTTGAGCAACCACTGTTCGCCGGTACGGTTGTACAGCCAATAGATACTGTATAGATTATCGCCACCGCGACTCTTTTCCCAATAACGCGTGAGCATTTGGTCATCGGGGATAGACGCTTCCCATTGGAAATATTTTTTCATGAAAGGAATAACGCGCTGATCGCCGGAATATTCATAGTAAGATTGTAAGCACCAAAGCATGATCATATTGGGCCAGCTATCGGGCGCTGCCTGCTTACCGTTCTGCTTTCTATCATCATATCCTGGTCCGAAAAAACCATCGGCGCGTTGGCTTTGCATGGCTTTGTTGAGCCACGACCTGGTCTCACGGATCATAGCTGTATCGCTCAGCAGGTATGCCAGATCGCCATAGCCTTTTAACCAGTAAGGCACTTCTTCCCAGCCATGGTCTCCCTGTCCTGTTCCGCTGAACCAGGCATTATTGTTTTTATCCAGCCAGGCGCTGATCTGGCCGAGCTTCCCTGTTAAACCATTGCGTTGCAGTTCAAGGTATTTCCTGATCCATCCGGCAGGCTTGATGCTGCCGATTGGCAGTTTGATGAAATGCAGCGGCTGCAAGGGCGCGCGGTTAGCTGTATAATATTTATTAGTGGCAACAACGGGAGTGGTTTTAACGCTGCTGATGCGTATGTCACCATCATTGGAGGATATGAATGAAGTAGTTATCGCAAATAGAACAGCAGAAGCAGCATAGTTCAACTTCATGGCAAAGCATCTTGTTAGGTTGTGAAGAAAACAAGAAAACAAGATTTTGAAAATTCCCTCCGTATCATAAACTATTCATTTTGTTACAACTTTTTTTGATGTTGTAACAGAGAGATAAAATTCACCGCATGCCATGCAAAAACGATATATTGCAAGTACTCATGCGTTGCTGTATTGCCTTTTGTATTATGTTGATTGCCCTGGTTTCGTTGCCAGGCATAACACCTGCACAGCCATATTATTTCAGGCACTACCAGGTAGAAAATGGCTTATCGAACAATACTGTTCTTTGTGGCAGGCAAGACAAAACAGGCTTTCTGTGGTTCGGAACAAAAGACGGGTTGAACCGTTTCGACGGCTACCGGTTCCGGAGATTCAACCCGCAAAATCCCGTTTCCCAACATCCCATCACTTATAACCCTATCACAGGCTTGTTCGTAGACCAGGACGGAAGCATGTATGTTGGAGCTGATGGAGGTCTCTATCTCTATCACGCCGATGAAGAGCGTCTTTCTGTTTTAATTGATTCAATTCGTTTTGTACACAATATCCTGGCTGATACCCGTCATAACTTATGGTTCATTGCCGACGGCGCCATTTGCCATTTCAATACCGTTACAAAAAAAATGCAGCGGCTTCCGCATCCCAACCACGCTTATATAACTTCATTAGACCTCGACGCAGAAGGCAACTTATGGTGTGCTACAGCAACGGGGTTTGTTGAAAAATACAATGAGAGCACAGGTAGTTTTATTGCCTACAATGTATTTAGTCATTCCAAACCCGTTGCTACAGGCTTGCTTCAGAAAATACTGATCGGGGGTAATAAAATGTATATCGGCAGTTATGAACAGGGAATCAAAGAGTTCGACCTGCCATCAAAAACATACAAAGACCTTCTTATTTATAATGAGGATAAAACAAATGTTATTGTACGGGATATCCTGCAGGTATCCATGAATGAGTATTGGTTTGCAACTGAATCGGGCATCTTTATCTGGAAAACAAATACCCAGACTTTTACACACCTGAAAAAAAGATTCCTGGATCCTTACTCACTTTCCGACAATGCTTTATATGCATTGTGCAAGGATCGTGAAGGGGGTGTATGGGCTGGCAGTTATTTTGGCGGCGTAAATTATTGGTCTGCCGCCAATACTTTTTTTCAGAAATTCTTCCCCGATAATACATTCACCAGCATCAGCGGCAGGGCCGTGCGGGAAATCTGCGAAGACAAGAACGGTAATATCTGGATTGGTACAGAAGATGCAGGTATCAGCAAGATCAACCCGCAAACCGGCGCTATACGACAGTTTGAGCCCGATGGCACAAAGAATACCATCTCCTACAGAAATATACACGGGCTTTTTATAGATGATAGTCTTTTGTGGATCGGCACATTTGAACATGGGATCGATGTGATGGATATCCGTACAGAGAAGGTGATCAAACATTTTTCGGCAGGCCCCAAAGCAACCGACATCAAAAGCAATTTTATTTATTGTTTCCTCAGGCATTCCCGAAATGACCTGTACATGGGTACCACCAACGGGGTATATTTATTTAGCCCCCGGTCGGAAACATTTCAAAGGCCGCCGGAATTGGCGGGTGCACATAATGTCAGGTCAGTTATTGAAGACCACAATGGCGTTATATGGGCTGCGGCTTTTGGGCAGGGTGTTTTCTGGTTTAACACCCTTACCCATAAGAGTGGACAGGTACAATCCATGGCAAGCAATACCAACAGCCTGTCTGACAATAATGTGAATGCACTTTTTGAAGACAGTGCAGGAAATCTCTGGTTTGCAACGGAAGGTGGTGGTTTGTGCAAGCTGGATGCCAACAGAAAAAAGTTTATCCGTTATTCCATCCGGGATGGATTGCCCAGTGACTTTGTTTTCAAAGTCATTGAAGACAATAACCATTATATCTGGATTACCACTTCCAAAGGGCTCGTTAATATGAATCCTTCTACCGGCGAAATGAATGTGTATACAAAAGCGAATGGCCTGCTCACAGATCAGTTCAATTATCATTCCGGGTATAAAGACAAAAACGGCAAACTTTATTTTGGCAGTGTAAATGGCCTGATCGCTTTCCAACCAAAACGCATGCCGTCCGATTCATCACAGTTGCATGTATACATCACTTCTATCCAGGTACAGAATAAAGAAATTCCGGTTGATCCGCAAAATGGCATACTGAAGAAATCACCCATTGTTACCGATAAAATAACACTTCCTTATTTTCAAACATCTGTCAGTTTTGATTTCTCAGCGCTTAGTTATGTGGCGCCCGGAACCGTGCAATACGCCTATATGCTTGAGGGGCTCGATAAAGAATGGACTTACCTGAATACCAATCGCAAAGTATATTTTACTAACCTGTCACCCGGCACTTACACATTCAGGGTAAAAGCCACGCACAACCATTTGTGGAACACGCCTGAAACAAAAATGGTCATACACATCAATTCGCCGCTTTGGGCTACACCTTATGCGTATGCATTTTATTTCCTTATACTCGGACTGTTATCCTGGTACCTGATCATTACTTATCACAACCGGCAAAAAGTAAAGAGGGAAAAAGAGATGTACGAATCGAAGATGGCGTTCTTTACCAATGTGGCGCATGAAATACGCACACCACTTACGCTGATCAAAGGGCCGCTTGAAAACATGCTCGATCGCCTGCCGCAGATTGAAGATGAAGAAACCTGGGAAGACCTCGTTACCATGGACAGAAATACCACACGGCTTACCGAACTGGTTACCCAGATACTCGATTTCAGGCAAACAGAGCAAAAGGGATTCAGCCTGGAATTCAGTACAGTGAACCTTTCCAGGCTCTTACAGGAAATGTTCACCAATTTCAAACCATTGGTTAAAAAGAAGCACCTGTCTTATACTTTAAGTGTACCCGAAAACACCATTGAAATCCAGGCAGATGAAGATGCTTTGAGAAAGATCATCAGCAACCTGTTGAGCAATGCCATCAAATATGCAGATAAAATAGTAAAGCTGCGGCTTTTCCGGGATGATGTGCCTGCCGGGAAACTGATCCTGGAAATAGAAAACGATGGTTACCCCATTCCTGCAGAAATAAGGGAAAAAATATTCGAGCCCTTCTACAGGGTAAAAGAAACCGCCAGGCAAAAAGGCACAGGCATTGGCCTTACACTTGCCCGATCTTTAACAGAACTGCATGGCGGCAGGCTTTACCTGAAGGATCATAAAGGATCAACAAATATCTTTGTGTTGGAAATCCCTTTGCATTCATCAAAAAGAAACCGTACTGAGTAATGAAGCAACATCATTATACAACAAGCATCCAATGGACAGGCAATAATGGTTCCGGCACGGATCATTATCGTAATTACGAGCGAAGCCATACCATCAGTGTTGAAGGAAAAGCGGCCATTGCAGCTTCATCCGATCATTCGTTCCGGGGTGATAAAACAAAATACAATCCGGAAGAATTATTAGTGGCGTCAATATCGTCCTGCCACATGTTGTGGTATCTTCACCTCTGTTCGGAAGCCGGGGTAATAGTAACAGATTATACAGATAATGCTACCGGCATCATGGCAGAAACAGCTGATGGCGGCGGGCATTTTGTTGAAGTTATACTGCATCCCACTGTAACAGTAAAAGAGGCATCCATGATTGGCAAAGCGAACGGGTTACATGAAAAGACCCACAAGCTTTGTTTTATTGCCAATTCGGTCAACTTCCCCGTAAAACATCAACCGGTAACCAAAGTAGTATAAGATTCGCCAACAGTCCTTATTTCAAACTAAGCTCAATAACCGGTATCTCATAAGGAGGTTTGGCCTTGGGAAGTTTTAACACTAGATCCGTTGTATTATCTCCTGCTTTAAATGGCACTTCAGAATCATCATTCAAGAGCTGCGCATAGCTGATCTTACCGTTATAATTGGGCAATACCAATTCCCCGTTATCGGGATAATGGAAAAGATGCAAGTATAATTTTTTTGTGTCGGGATTATAAGTCAACCGGTCATCCATCGATGCAGGTAAATTGTATTCGTCCGGCGGAAAAGTGCAATGATAAATAGACGGATGGTGTTCATGCATCCAATAGCCCAGGCTGTCTAACGCATGGGTGGCGCGGTAATCGAATTCGCCGCGTGCAGTAGGACCTACATTCAAAATGAGATTGCCGCCGTTTGCTGCAGCAGTGATCAATAAGTCGAGCAGCTGGCGCTGGTTTTTCCATGAATGTTCATCACGGTAATATCCCCATGAACCGGAAAATGTTTGGCAGGTTTCCCAATATTTTCCTTTGTACTTGAGCAGTTCAGCTGGTTTTACCTGTTCAGGAGTTTCAAAGTCGCCGCCATCTGCATAACCGTCGTGGTCGAGTCCCAGCCTGTTATTGACCAGGATACCCGGTTGTAATTTCCTAACCATTTTGATCAGATCCACAGCACCCCAATCTTGCGGATGCTTGCCATGCTTAGCGTCTTTACCCCAGGTCCAATCCAGCCAGAGAATATCGATCTTACCATAGTTGGTCATCAGTTCAGCCACCTGGTTTTTCAGGTATTGCCTGTACCTGGCCATATCGCGGTTTTTATTAAAACTGCTGTATACTTCTTCTTTTTCTTTCTCGCCCAGGTTATCGGCGGGTCTTTGCGGATGCGCATCGTCTACCGTATAATCCGGGTGATGCCAGTCGAGCAATGAATAATAGAAACCAACTTTAATTCCTTCTGCTCGGAAGGCAGCTACAAATTCTTTTACCAGATCGCGATGCGCTTTTGTATTAGTGGCTTTATAATTTGTGTATTTTGAATCGAACAAACAAAACCCGTCGTGGTGCTTGGTAGTAAGCACTGCATATTGCATCCCGGCCTGTTTGGCTTCTTTCGCCCATTTTTTAGGATCGAACTCATCCGGGTTAAAGTGGTCGAAATATTTTTGGTATTGTTCGTTTGTAAGTCTTTCATTATGCTTTACCCATTCGTGCCGGGCTGGCAGGGCATATATCCCCCAATGAATGAACATTCCAAAACGGGCATCGGTCCACCATTTGAGGCGCTCGGCTTTTTGTGCGGCTGTTTCATTAAATATTTTCTTGTCTTGCGAGGAAACATGCTGTACTAAACAGCTTAATAGCAATAAAAACAGAAAGGCTTTTTTCATTGACGTGCATTTCACCCAAAATATAAAAACAATTCTGTACAACAAAATCGGTTTTATATCACCAATAAAGTGATGCCGTCAAAATATGGTGTAATTGCGTATAAATACCTGATCTCAGCAACGGTATTGGTCGTTAGGTTTGACCCGGCTGAAGCTATCAGGTTTATAAAAAACAAAAACCCGATTGCATTGACAGGTAATCAAAAAATGGTTTACCATTAAAAAGCCTCATCGCACTATGACAGAAGCTGAAATATTCTTTACCAAGCTGATTGAAAAAATTCCCAATGCCCAAGCCGGAAAAATGTTTGGCGCTTTATGCATGAAAATGCCCAATAGAAAATCAGGTGCCATGTTCTGGAAAGACCACATCGTTGTGAAAAGGAATAAATACCTGATTTTGTTAAGGGCCAAAGAATCAACTTAGCAAGCTAAAGTAAAAGCCATCTTTTAAGCAATCTTTTGACCACCCGGAGTGTATATCGTATCTTTACACGTAACAAATCATTACCACTATGGTCAAGCACAAACGCGGCATCAAGCCAGAGCACCCAGGCGCCATTTTGAAAGAGCTCTTCCTGGACGAGCTGAACATTTCTGTTACCGAATTTGCCGATAAGATCGGTGTTACACGGGTTACCGTGAGCCGGCTGATCAACGGTCACCAGGGAATCACCGCTGAAATGGCTATCCGCTTATCGAAGGCATTTCGCAACACTCCGGAACTGTGGCTTAACCTGCAGCGCAATTTCGACCTATGGGAAGCTGAACATAACAAAGTCATAGAAGTTGAAGCCATTGCCTATTAAATTAAACACCCAATCCTATATATAATGATCCTTTCTATACAGCACAAAGGTTTAAGGGATTTCTGGATGAAAGGCAACGGGGCCAGGCTGCCAACGGACCAACTACGCAAAATCAAGCTGATTCTGGACATCTTAGATGCAGCAGAAACGATAGAAGCTGTCGACTTCCCAGGCGCCCGCCTGCATGCCCTGAAAGGTGATTTAAAAGGGTTCTGGTCCGTTACAGAAAAAACAAATTGGAGGATCATTTTTAAGTTCGAAGAAGGTAACGCTTACCTGGTTGATTACCTCGACTATCATTAACCTTATATCAGAATACCTCGCCTAAATTCAGGAATAATCCGCTTGACCCGTGCAGACCAAAGCCATAATCGATGCAGACATTCGTTCTCGAAAATTTATTGAATTTGATGCGCAACCCGGCGCCATAACCAGGCTGGGCCACTTCAAAACGGTTGGTGGCCATCTCTGAATAAGACTGTGCATTGGCAAACACCACCCCTCCTATTAATCCGTTGCGGCTAATACCAAAACGGTATTCGGCTTCGAGGTCTACCATGTTACGGCTGCGAAAACGGCTCTGTACATATCCTCTGCCTGTATTGCTGTATGTGTCCCAACCAGTGCTGGGCAAATCGAGATAAGGCGGATGTCCGCCCAGAGTAAACAGGTTGTACGACCAGAAAGCCAATATATTCCTGGAGCCACTGATGGGGTGAAGGTATTTGCGCACATCGATCAGCAGGCTGTTGTAATTCTCATCACTCCCTATCCATTGCATGTTTTGGCGGAACACGATATTGCTATAAAAGCTGGGATCCGGATTGATAGAGTTCCTCCGCGTGTCGTATAAAAGATCGAGCGACAAGCCCGATGAACGGGAACTGGATGCCAATCCATATCGCTGGAAATCGGTTATTACCCCCACGGGAGGCGTTAGTTCTTTGATATTGTAATGATTATCGAGTTGGTAACCCAATCCTGCATACAGGTCATTCCCTATTTTTCGTAGGGCGAATTGGTAAAAACGGATATAGTCGTAATCTAGTTTATAACCATTTTCTGATTTTGTATAACCGCCGAGTCCGTACGTGTTTTCCGGATATTTAAGGAATCGCCAATCGCCGATAAAATTATACAGGTTCCCTTTTGTCCAGATACTCGATTGCAGCGGAACCACAAACTGCTGCTTCTGGGTGAACATCGGCGCCACCAGTATAGATGATATGTTGGCATCTGCCTGGTCGGTGGTATAGAAAGCAATATTACCCGTTACGTTGAAGGACAAACCCGTTTGCAACGAATATTCTATTGCAGGGGATCCCGACAGGTGCAATTTGCCGCTATGCTTCTGGCCGGCTGGTCCACGTTTCGATGCGTCTTTTTTCAATACGCCCAGAAGGATGTCGATCACGTCTTTTTCGGCCACCGTATCTGCATGCGGCGCATTGCCGGCAGTATCCTGCGCCACGGAAGAAGTTGTAAGAACCATTATAAAGGCGAAAAAAATACTGGATAAAAAAATACTTATCTGCTTCAAGGTGCCGGGGCTTTATTGCTGGAATGGTTGTTCGTGCAACTAAAATATTAAAAATTACCGAGCCGGTGATTTTTAAAAAAACTTAATTTCTTTTGTTTTAGCATGCCGAAGGCTTTTTAGTATATTTATCTGGAAAGATGAAAGGTGCGTGTTCTTACGCACCATATACCCGCCAACGCAGGCAATATGCAAGAATTGTACAAAAGAAAAAAAGCTGTTATACAAACCTTGTGCCTGCTTGCACTTTTCGGTATGTATCATTTACCTGCCTTCCCCAAAAATAATGATGCATCTCTGCCCATCGATACCCTGATCATCCGTATACCATCGGTCATGCGCAGCGATGAAACTGCTGCCAGGCACATGATTGCAGCGCTTGAAAAAAAAATCGCTCCAGGCACAACTGAACCGGGGCATTGCCATGCCATTGCTGGTTGGTTTTATTGGTTCGCAAGCCCGTCATTTTATCCTGGTGCTGCACTATACACAAACAAACGGTTCTTATCGTTACCTGGTTTATGACCTCTGGGAAGGGCGTTGTGCTTATGTGGACGAATACGCTATCCGCAATAACTCATTCAATCCGC
>Ga0114932_10001062_pt1 | contig 32351 bp, 29 predicted proteins | sample 2SBtaG_2_FD_87286 | JGI IMG/M metagenome (GOLD analysis project Ga0114932, IMG submission 87286) | Deep subsurface microbial communities from Kolumbo volcano to uncover new lineages of life (NeLLi) - 2SBTROV12_ACTIVE470 metaG | ecosystem: Environmental > Aquatic > Marine > Volcanic ...
GAGATCGACAGCGCATACAAGCAAAAAGAATTGATGGTAGGCCCAGATGTACTTCGTCATTTCGAAAAAGCCGTGATGTTACAAAGTCTAGATCAACATTGGAAAGATCACTTAGCAGCAATGGATCATCTTCGCCAAGGTATCCACTTACGTGGTTATGCTCAGAAGAATCCGAAGCAAGAATATAAGCGTGAATCTTTTGAATTATTCTCTGCAATGCTTGAAAACCTTAAAACTGACGTAGTCGGTATTCTAGCGAAGGTACAAGTTCGTGCAGAAGAAGATGTTGAGAAAGTAGAAGAGCAACACCGTCGCGCAGAGCAAGCACCGCGTGAATATCAGCATGCTGAAGCAGAGCATGTTGGTGGTGACGTACCAGAAGGTGCAGTTGTGGCATCACGAACAGAGCCAAAAGTTGGCCGTAATGAGCCTTGTCCTTGTGGTTCAGGTAAAAAGTTTAAGCAGTGTTGTGGCAAGTTAAAATAATCACACACGCGTAAATATTAAAAAGCGACTTTATAGTCGCTTTTTTTATCGGAGAAGAAAATGACAAAGAAAGTAGTCGAAGTCGCGGTTGGCGTAATAAAGCGTGATGAGCACATATTTATTACTAAGCGTGATGAGTCGCAACATCAAGGCGGTCTTTGGGAATTCCCTGGCGGTAAAATTGAATCAGGTGAGTCAGTCACAGAGGCGCTGGCGAGGGAATTAAAAGAAGAAGTGAATATCGACGTGCATAGCTCACAAAGTTTGCTTGATATTGAACATGACTATGGTGATAAGTGCGTGAAGTTGTTTATTCATATCGTTGAAGACTTCTCTGGCGTAGCAACAGGACTTGAAGGGCAGGCATCGCAGTGGGTGGCAATCAATGAACTGAACAATTGGGCGTTTCCTGCTGCAAATGTTGCCATTATTGATGCGTTACAAAAACAGTAACTAGCTAATAAAAGAGTGATGACTTCAGCGTTTTGAATTGACAGTAGCAAGAAAGCGCTTTTATAAAAAAGTGGCTAAATAATACTGCTTCTGAGAGCTAAAAAGTCAGATATAAACGTAATTTAATAAAATTTAATTTATCTAAACCCGCGAAATTGCAGGTTTTTTTATTTTATGAGCAGTTCATGGAAAATATTTGATAGCGCTGTCATTTTGCATTTACTATGATGAAATTATTGAACTGAAAATCGCACTCGCAATAAATATGGGCGTGCAGTTCTTACTTTGTCGTCCTAAGCTAACTGTAGTGGTGAGTCGACCGTATTTTACGTTTACCAAGGAGCTAAAATGATAAACAAGAAATTTGCTCTAGCGGGTATCATGGCTGCAATGCCATTATTTGCTCAAGCTGGTTTATCTCAACAACAAGTAGATAATTTCGCAAAAGGTACAGCACTGACTTTTGCAGTTGAAGACAACTTTCATAACGGTGCAGCCAGTTTTATCGGTTCTATGCGTTTACAAAATAATTCGTCAGTTGCTTTGCCAAAAGGCAAAAGTGATTGGCAAATTTACGTGCATTCAGTGCGTAAAATTTCAAAGGTAAATACCCAAGGTATTGCTATTGAACACATAAATGGTGACTTACATCGTTTTATACCCACAAACGAGTTTAAAGGTCTAAAGGCTGGTGAAAGTTTAAATGTCGAGTTTGAAGCGGGCGCTTGGGTGGCTTCATATTCCGATTTTATGCCACGTGCTTTCCTGGTCAGTAACAAACAAAAACCAGCCATTTTTGCTAATACAGACACCGAAGACCTAACCACATTTATTGCGCCATTTAAACGTGATAATCAGTTATATCGCTACAATGAGCCAAAAGATCAGACAAAACTTGCTACTCCTGCGCTACGTTTTGAGCGTAATCAAAGCAATATTGAAGTCAGCAAAGAAGATGCGCTGAAACGTATTATTCCAAAGCCTCACTCAGTTGACTTCAACCGCGGGACTGCAGAGCTTGATAGCAGTTGGCAGATTCGTTTCGCAGGACGATTAAAGTCAGAAGTGGCCGTTTTCCAAGAAGATCTTGCTGACTATGGTTTAACACTCAAGGCTGAAGCCGATCATATTTCAGCAGGCAAAACGCCGACTATTTTCTTGAAAGTGAATGATGCACTAAAAGTTGATGGTAAAGTGGCTTCTGAAAGCTATCACCTAGAAATTGATGATGACAAAGTAGTTATTACAGGTAGCGACAACGCGGGTGTCTTTTACGGTATTCAAAGCTTCTTAGCGCTAATCCCTGCAGATGCAAAAAATACAGTGTCAGTGCCTAACGTAGAGATTGAAGATACGCCGCGTTTTGCTTGGCGTGGTATGCATTACGATAATGGTCGTAATTATCATGGTAAAGATGCGCTGTTCAAAATGGTTGAACAGATGGGTCGTTATAAAATGAATAAGTTCCACTGGCACTTCTCTGAAGATGAGGGCTGGCGCTTAGAGATCCCTGGTTTACCAGAGCTGACAGACATTGGCGGTTATCGTTGTTTCGATTTAGAAGAGCGTAGCTGTTTGTTAACTCAGTTAGGTACTGGGCCATTTAAGTCGGGCACAGGTAACGGTTATTTAAGCCGTGAGGACTTCGTTGAGCTACTGAAGTTTGCTAAAGCGCGCCATATTGACATCATTCCTGAAATTGAAGGTCCGGGTCACGCTCGTGCCTCAATTATCGCGATGGAAGCCCGCTATGATCGTTTAATGGCAGAAGGTAAACCTGAAGAGGCTAAAGCGTATCTATTATCTGATCCTAAAGACACGTCTCAGTACTTAACGGTTCAAAACTACACCGACAACTCAATGAATGCGTGTATGGATTCGACTTATGCATTTATTGAAAAAGTTACTTACGAGCTACAAAACATGTATCGCGAAGCGGGTACGCGTTTAACAAATCTTCACTTTGGTGGTGATGAAGTTGGTGCTGGCTCTTGGGTTGGTTCACCAGCATGTCAGGCGATGTTCGCTGATCCGAATAATGGCGTAGCAGGTCCAAATGATTTAAAGCCTTACTTTACTCAGCGTGTTGCAACTATGTTTGCTAAACGTGGCATTGCACCAGGTGCATGGGAAGATGGGTTAATGTACGACAAAATCAATCCATTTAAGCGTGATGAGTTCCCAAATAAGGTATTTACTGCCAACGTGTGGGATAACATCTGGGAATGGGGCGTTGCTGATAGAGCACACCGCCTCGCAAACAATGGTTATCAGGTTATTTTATCTCATGGTACACACTTGTACTTTGACCACCCTTATGAAGCGCATCCTGAAGAGCGAGGCTACTATTGGGCGACGCGTTATACTGACACCAAGAAAACATTTAGCTATATGCCAGATGATGTCTATGCCAATGCCGATTATACCCGCAGCCGTGAGCCAATAGTAAATTTAGAAGCATTGGTCGGCCGTGAACTACCTAAACTTGAAAAGCCGGAAAATATTCTTGGTATTCAAGGTCAGGTATGGAGTGAAACTATTCGTACTGAAGATCAAGTTTTACGCATGGTGTTCCCGCGTATCCTTGCTGTTGCAGAGCGCGCTTGGCACACAGCGAGCTGGGAAGGCAGTAAGATTGAACCAAAGGCATTTGCAAAAGACTGGCACGCTTATGCTGCTGCATTGAGTGTGAAAGAACTCCTTAAACTTGAGCGTGATGGTGTGAATGTCAATTTACCAGTGCCTGGTGCAAAAGTTAAAAACGGTCAGCTAGTGGCTAACGCTGCGTTCCCACATTTAGAGATTCAATACAGTACAGATGGTGGGCAATCCTGGTCTGAGTACACCTCGCCTGTTTCTATAAGTGGTAAAAATGCGGTGCAATTACGCACAACATTAAATGGCAAGAAGTTTAGCCATGTTACGCAGTTAACACTTTAGTAAAGAGTTGAAAATAAAGAAATACCCCTATGGATTTTAGTATTGGCAAAGACAGTAAACATCGTTGGAGGCTTTAGCATAGCTGGTCTATGTGATGATCTGAGTGATCGATGTAATACATGGCAATATTAAAAGACATCGTGAAAAAGGGCCAAATGGCCCTTTTTTAATTAGCTGGTAAGGCTAGTAATAGAACAAATTTTAACGTAGAGTTAAATGTCAGCGCTGTCATTTTTTGTTTTGAGCAGTGTTTATTGAGGTAGAGCCGATTAAAAAGCCAGTCCCCAATTAAAAGATAATTACAGAGCAAAGAAGTAACTTTGCCTCAAGTACAGGCTAAATTTTTTAGCCTATGGTAATGTTTAATTTAGCAACAAGAAGAGTTTTATGGACGCGACAGTGGAAATTGAAAACAAAGCAAAGCAGAGTGTCTGGCTGCCAATGGTGCTTGCCGGTTCAATGTTTTTTATTCTGGGCTGTATCACTTGGTTAAATGGTGCAATCACCCCATTCCTTCAACAGATGCTTGAGTTATCACCACTGCAAGCCTCTTTTATTATTTCATCATTTTATATTGCTGTAACCGTTGCTGGTATTCCCTCAGCGATGCTTATTAAGCGTGTAGGTTATAAAAATGGTATGGCAATAGGCTGTGCAATCATGGCTTCTTCTGCGCTGCTATATATCCCTGCAGCAAAGATGCAAATGATAGAAATCTTTTTGTTTGCTCAACTATTAATTGGTGTTGGTCAAACTGTTTTACAAACAGCCGTTAACCCGTATGTGGTGAAAATGGGTTCAGAGGACTCGGCAGCAGTACGTGTTTGCATTATGGGTTTACTAAATAAATTCGCTGGTGTTGTTGTTCCTGTTATCTTTGCAATGGTAACTGTAGCGGGTGTGGTTGAAGAAGGCGCCAGTTTAACTCAAGCGCAAAAAGACTTAATGGCGAATAGTCTTGTTGCTCCTTATATTGCTATTTCTGCTCTTATCTTTGCGTTTGCCCTTTTTGCAAAAGTAGCGCCGTTACCTGATTTAGTATTTGAAGATGAAGGCTCTAGCAGCAAAGGGGAAGTACGAGAAGCACTAAGTCATCCTCATTTAGCGCTTGGTATTGTAGGTATTGCTCTATACGTAGCTGTTGAAGTTATTGCCGCAGATACGATTGGATCTTACGCTTTGGCTATTGGACTGGTTGATTCAGCGTCAATCATGACCTCTTATACCATGGCATGTATGTTGATTGGTTATGCGATTGGTATTGCTTTGATCCCACGTTATATGTCTCAACAGAGTGCGTTAGTCATGTCAGCTGTTGCTGGTATCATCACTGTTTTGGCGGTTGTAAACGGCAGCAACAACTCTTTTATAATTGCTAACTTAATTTTAGCGCCATTTGGTGGTCCTGAATTACCAGATCCTCTATTATGTATCGCTCTACTAGGTTTTGCTAATGCGATGGTGTGGCCTGCATTATGGCCTCTAGCTTTAGCAGGCCTTGGACGTTTAACTGGTACTGCTTCTGGTTTATTAATTATGGGTATTGCGGGTGGCGCTCTAGGTCCATTACTGATAGGCTTAGGCAATATGACAGGTTTAGGAGCTCAAGGCTCTTACATTTTAATGCTACCTAGTTACCTATTTATCCTCTTCTATGCCCTAAAAGGTCATAAAATGAGAAGTTGGAAGTAAAGCATTTCTATCTAAAAGTAGAAATAATCCCGTGTGTAATGCCACCGTAAGGTGGCATTTTTTTGTCTAAAGTTTGTTCTTAATATCTTTCCTATTATCAACACCCTAGCAGTTACTAATAAACGCAGCGAGCTCAGTGCGACCGTTTCAGATTCCAGCATGGTTCGATATACGCTATAATCGGTGCCTTTTTTCTATTGGGGCAATTTACATGAACGCGTTAAAAGCGGAACGAGCACTGTTTTCCTATCCCAAATATTGGGCGGAATGTTATGGCAATGCACCTTTTCTTCCGACAACTCGACAAGAGATGGACGAATTAGGCTGGGATAGCTGTGACATTGTGTTAGTAACCGGTGATGCGTATGTAGATCACCCAAGTTTTGGCATGGCCGTCATAGGTCGTGTACTTGAAGCACAAGGTTTTAGAGTCGGCATTATTGCTCAGCCAGATTGGTCAAATAAAGATGCCTTTATGTCACTTGGCAAACCAAACTTATTCTTTGGTGTTACTGCCGGTAATATGGATTCGATGATCAACCGTTACACCGCCGAAAAGCGAATGCGTCACGATGATGCTTACACGCCGGGTAATGTCGGTGGTAAACGCCCAGACAGAGCGGTTGTAGTATATAGCCAACGCTGTCGCGAAGCTTATAAAGATGTACCTCTGATAATTGGCGGTATTGAAGCCAGCTTACGCCGTATTGCTCACTACGATTATTGGCAAGAAAAAGTGCGTCGTAGCATCATCTTTGATGCGAAAGCTGACATTCTTATTTATGGTAATGCTGAGCGACCATTAGTTGAAGTGGCACATCGTATTGCTGCTGGTGATGACATTAGCCAGATCCAAAATATTCGCGGTACAGCGGTTATCCGTAAAGAGCCTTTAGAAGACTGGCGCGGTAGTGATTCAACGGCCATCGATAAAGTGGGCAAAATAGACCCAATTCCAAACCCTTATGGTGCCGATGACGTAGGCTGTAGCAAATCTGAGTTTGCCAAAGCTGGCATTGACTTAAAAGCAGAAGAAGCTAAGCCAATTGTAGTTCAACCTCCCAAATTGAAGCCATGGGAAAAAGCTTACGTAAAGCTGCCTGCTTTTGAGCAAGTAAGCGTGAATAAGCCGCTTTATGCTCATGCTTCACGTATTTTGCACCAAGAAACCAACCCTGGCTGTGCCCGTGCGTTATATCAGCGCCATGGTGACCGTTATGTGTGGGTGAACCCACCTGCGTTTCCATTAGAAACCGAAGAAATGGACATGGTATTTGGATTACCGTACCAACGCGTGCCTCATCCTAAATATGGTAATGAAAAGATCCCTGCCTACGATATGATCAAAACTTCGGTAAACATCATGCGAGGGTGTTTTGGTGGATGTAGTTTCTGCTCTATTACAGAGCATGAAGGACGCATTATTCAAAGCCGTTCAGAAGAGTCGATTCTAGATGAAATTGAACAAATTCGTGACAAAGTACCCGGCTTTACTGGCGTTATCTCAGACTTAGGCGGCCCAACAGCTAATATGTACAAGCTGCGTTGTAAGAGCAAAAAGGCTGAGAGTACTTGTCGACGTTTATCCTGTGTGTTCCCTGATATTTGTAAGCACATGGATACCGATCATACACCAACGATTAACCTGTATCGAAAAGCACGTAATGTAAAAGGCATCAAAAAGATCCTGATTGCGTCAGGTGTACGTTACGACTTAGCGATTGAAGATCCTCGCTATGTAAAAGAGTTGGTATCACACCATGTTGGCGGCTATTTGAAAATTGCGCCTGAACATACCGAGTCTGGCCCGCTTTCAAAAATGATGAAACCGGGAATGGGGGCATATGACAAGTTCAAAGAGTTATTTGATAAGTATTCCAAAGAAGCGGGTAAAAAGCAGTATTTGATCCCGTACTTTATCTCGGCTCACCCTGGTACGACCGACGAAGATATGGTGAACATGGCGCTGTGGCTGAAAGCCCATGACTTTAAGCTCGACCAAGTGCAAAACTTTTACCCGTCACCAATGGCGAATGCGACGACGATTTACCATACAGAGATGAACTCATTACGTAATATCAAGAACAATAAAGAAGTAGTCAGTGTGCCAAAAGGGGCTAGACAGCGTCGTTTACACAAAGCCATCTTGCGCTACCATGATCCTGCGGGGTGGCCGATGATCCGCGAAGCCTTACGTAAAATGGGTAAAGCGAATCTAATTGGTAGTGGACCAAATTGCTTGATCCCGGCCGAAACGCGTCAAGAAAAAGCGCAGCAAAAGGGTGGAAAAGCTCAAGGTAAACAAGGGCAAGCTAAAAAAGGTGGCAGACCTGCACTGACGCGTCATACCGGATTTAGCCAGTTTAAAAAGGCAAATACCAAACCTCGTGTAGGTGCGAATAAGAAAAGACAAAACAACAGCAAATAGTGCTGTGTGACTCAAAAGGCCGAATTCTTCGGCCTTTTCTATTTCAATTAGGGCGTTTAAGACAGCGCCACAATTTATAGCATCTTTTTGAGTTTTTTTAGTTCGCCTTTGAGGTCATCATCTCTATCTAAGTTGTTGGCGATGTCATTTAATAAAGGTTGAGCCAGCTTAGCTTGTTTGTCGTTTAAGTAAATTCTCGCTAAACGTGCCTTTGCCCAAATTAACCAGCTGCTATCAGACCGCGCGTAATATTGGGTATAGGCTTCTAAGGCTTTGATGCCTGCTTGGCTTTCAACTTTATGAATAGCGCTCAGACGACCTAGCTGATATTGGTACTCGAGTTTATATTTGTCTTCTGGCGCTTGTGCTATGGCCTTTTGGATAAGACTCACCGCCTCAGAAAACTGTTCTGCTTCTGCTGCTTGTTTTGCGCGTTCAGCCAAGATTCGGTGATCATTTGGGTATTGTTCTCTTAATTCGTCACGTAACTGCTCAGCCTGCTTATCTTCACCTTGTTTTGTTAATGCTTGTACTAACATTAACCCTCCATCGAGTGGTGCACGCGCGTACCACGCTTTTGCGAGTTTAACGGCTTCGTCTTCATCCCCACCGACAAGTCCAGGGGCATTGGCATAAAAGCTGATGAGGCTTGCTAAAGTATCGTCATCATTTTTATCCAGCTCTCTGGCTTTTTTTAATAAAGCCAATCCCTCTTTGGCATAGCCTGGCGCAGAGAAAATGCTACTTTGTTGTGCCAGCAAAAACTTGATAGAGGCGCTAATTCTGTGCAGTTTGGCATGATTAGGCTGTGACTCTAGCAGCGTTTCGGAGAGTGTTTCAGCCTCTTCGATTTTATCGGGTGTGCGTGCTAACGCTTTAATGTGTAACAGCTGTTGTTCTGTACTTAATGGCGAGTGCTGCGAAGTCAGTAATTGCACCGCTTTGGTGTATTGTTGTGTATCTAATAAGGTCTGAACTTGTTGATCTAGCGTGTTGGCAAGACAGGGCAGGCTGCTGGTTAGTAGTGCCAGTGCAATAAGCGAGTGCTTCATACTTTATCCTTAACTATGCGTTTAATGTACAGATAGTAACAAGTTTTTAACTTTATTGGATAAGAGAAACTGTAAGAAATTGTAGGGCCTAGGCAGGCCCCGAGCAGCCGCTATTTAAAGGTGGCAAGCAATTGTAATAAGTGCTGAAGTTTTAGCACGGCATTTTTTAATTTTTGCTCGTCTAGCTGTTCCATGCTGCTTAACGACTCTACGTCGCCTGCAACATCGAGTACATAAGGCTTGAAACGTTTAGCTTCAAAGCCAAAGCCCGCTTCTTTGCCAAATAGCGATGTGAATTTTCCATGACCTTGCTGTTGTAATTCGTCTAATTTTTTATCAGCATCAAGTGCTTGACGGTAAACGACTTTTAAATTTTCATTGAGTTTTTCAATAACAGCTTGCATGTTTTTCCTAAAGGTGTTGCTAAATTGGCCGATAGTTTACGAGGATTCAACTAAAAAGTCAGGTATATGCTTATGAATATTTCCGGAAGTAACCTACCTGCTATGTCTGGTGCGGGCGAGAGTGGCGAAGTATACAGCGCTAAACTTGCCAAGTCGCAACAGCAAGCAGATGGTAAAGCTGCGCTTGCTTTGATTGAAGCCGCAGGGTCTAGCGCTGCTGCGCAAAGTCCAGCAAAATCAACCACAGCAACTTTAGGCAATAATATTAACGTGTACGTTTAATCGTATTTTTAATATTAGCGCAGCTGTAAATCAATCGGTGTCTTACTTGTTTTGCCGCCGATTTCTCTTACTAACTTGGGTACCAAAAAGCCAGGTAGTTCAGCCAGCATACCCGCCATCAAATTAAGCGCAGAATCTTCTGAGATGTCAAAATGACTAGCACCTTCTACTTTGTCTAGTAAGTGTAGGTAATAAGGCAGAATATCCGCCTCAAATAGTCGTTCGCTTAGTGCGACTTGCGTTTCTACAGTGTCATTAATCCCTTTTAACAAAACCGCTTGATTAAGAAGCGTGACATTTGCTTGTTTCAGCATTTGCATGGCGCTTTCAAAGTCATCGTCAATTTCGTTGCCATGATTAATATGATTCACAAAGATGATTTTTAGCGGGCTCGCTTTAAAGCGCTCGCATAACTCAGGCGTAATACGAGCAGGGATCACCACAGGTAAACGGCTATGAATACGCAGGCGTTTAATTTGTGGTAGTTGCTCTAATTGTTCTAAAAACCAACTAATGGCAGTGTCTTTGGCCATTAAAGGATCGCCGCCACTTAAAATAACTTCATTGACATGCGTGTGATTTTTTAAGTACTCAACCACTTCGAGCAAAGCTTGCTTATTTACCTGGTTATCTTGATACGGGAAGTGGCGCCTAAAGCAGTATCGGCAATTCACCGCACAGCCGGTTTTAAACATCACTAGCACGCGAGAACGATATTTATGCAATAAACCCGGTATGGCACTTTGTTGTTCTTCGAGTGGATCTTTGTTATAGCCGATTTGAGTAATAAATTCTTGGTGCTGAGGCAGCACTTGAAGTAATAGAGGATCATTTGGGTCGCCAAAACGCATCTTCTTTATAAACGGCAGTGGTACACGCATTGGGAATAAGCGACGCGCTTCTAGATCTTTTTCACTGAAATAACTGTTGATGCCAAGCATTTTTACTAAAGTTTTTGGGCAAGTGACCACATTTGCCAATTCTTTTTGCCAGTTACTATGCAAATTTACTTCATTTGTTTGTATCATTAGCAGGTTTATTACTCGATAAAAGAAGATTAGAGGATACCGATGGCGAATTATAGCACCAACGAGTTCAAGGGCGGCCTAAAAATTATGATCGATGGCGAGCCGTGCTCCATCTTAGAAAATGAAATGGTTAAGCCGGGTAAAGGCCAAGCGTTCAACCGCGTTAAGATCCGTAAATTGATCTCAGGCAAAGTACTTGAGAAAACATTCAAGTCTGGTGATTCAGTAGAAGGTGCTGACGTAATGGAAACTGAGCTAGCTTACCTATACACAGACGGTGAGTTCTGGCATTTCATGAACAATGACACATTTGAACAGATCGCTGCTGACGAAAAAGCAATGGGCGACAACGTAAAATGGTTAGTTGAAAACGACGTATGTACAATTACACTTTGGAACGGTAACCCAATTGCGGTAACACCACCTAACTTCGTTGAACTAGAGATCACTGATACGGATCCTGGCCTTAAAGGTGACACTGCTGGTACAGGTGGTAAGCCTGCAACACTCACTACAGGTGCGGTAGTTCGTGTACCACTATTCGTTCAAATCGGCGAAGTAGTGAAAGTAGATACACGAAGTGGTGAATACGTTGGTCGCGTGAAGTAACCTTTAGTTATTTCTGAGGCCAAAAATCCCAGCTTAGGCTGGGATTTTTTTATGGTTAAAATATATTTATAAAAGAGTTAGATAGTATGTCTGAGAACAACTGGGCACCGAGTGCGGATATTCAAACACTTAAGCAACGGGCAATAATAATCGCAAAAATTCGCCAATTCTTTGCTGATCGCGAAGTGATGGAAGTCGAAACGCCAAGTTTATCGGCTGCCAGTGTGACAGATGTTCATTTAGCGACCTTTGCGACAGAGTTTGTGGGCCCCGGCAATGCCGAAGGGCTGCCTTTGTACATGCAAACCTCTCCTGAGTTTGCCATGAAGCGCTTACTTGCCGCAGGCAGTGGTGCAATTTATCAATTAGCCAAAGCATTTCGAAATGAAGAGTCGGGTCGTCATCACAATCCTGAGTTCACTATGTTGGAGTGGTATCGTCCTGGGTTTGATGAATTTGATTTAATGAATGAAATTGATGCGCTTATGCAGCTTATTTTAAACTGCGAAAAAGCTAGCTCAGTGAGTTATCAACAAATCTTTATTGATGTATTAGGGCTAGACCCGCTTGAAGCAACGCTGAGTGAGTTACAGCAACTAGCCACAGAAAAAGGCTATGACGATATTGCTGCGAACGAAACTCACAAAGACACGCTTCTACAGTTGTTATTCTGCATGGAAGTCGAACCTAAGATAGGTATCGAAGCCCCTTGTTTTGTGTATCACTTTCCTGCCTCGCAAGCAGCATTAGCGCAATTAAACCAAGATGATAAACGGGTAGCAGGACGCTTTGAATTGTATTTCAAAGGCATGGAATTGGCCAATGGTTTCAATGAACTCACTGATAGCAAAGAGCAAGCAGCTCGTTTTGCTGAAGATAACCAGCTTAGAATCAAAATGGGTTTACCAGAAGTGGCTGAAGATGAGCGTTTTTTAGCAGCGCTCGCGCATGGTTTACCACAATGTTCAGGTGTGGCGCTAGGCATTGACAGGTTAGTGATGTTGGCAACGGACAAGTCGTCGATTGAAGAGGTGATAGCCTTTGATGTCACACGTGCCTAATCCCCGCCACCTTTTAAATCATACCTTTGTTGGCTAAGCTGTATTCTGGAGTGCCAGTCCGAGTTCAATCACATAGATGCCTATGCTCATGAACTCACTTGCTTGCCGTCTCTGTATAATTTGAAATCTATAGGGGATATATAAATCCACTAATAAAGCTACTTCTTTTTACCTCACGAAGCGGCGTAATTCATTTTGCGTTGTTTGTGTAAGCTTTTGAGCTTGCAGACATTGCTCTGAAGCTGCATCAATTTGCTGTTTTGCCTGTTGAGCAAGTTCAACAATATTAAGTACCGTTTGATGGGTGTGGTTTTGTGTTGTTTCAAGTTGATGTACTTCACCAACGATGGCCTCTAGCTGAGTTTGGTTATGCTCAAAATCGTTACACATGCTAGCAAAACCACCGGACGTCTCACTAATGGCTTTCTCAGCCGTGCTTGAGTGACTGATCAACTGTTGTGACTCTTGATGTGTCTCACCGACTAACACGTCCATTTGATTGATGAAATCGCTTATCTGACGTGTCGCATCGTTTACTTTAACTGATAGGTTTCGAACCTCATCGGCAACCACCGCAAAACCTCGGCCAGCTTCACCTGCTCGTGCAGCTTCAATTGCAGCATTCAGCGCTAGCAAATTAGTTTGGTCCGAAAACTCTTCAACCATCTTGAGGATGCTGCGTATATTGTCACTGTTCTCTTTTAGCCCTGCGACAGTATTAGCGAAATTACCGAGCAATTGCGTAATGTGCTGAATTTCAACTACCAAAGTAGACAAAGACTGCGAAGAACCGCGCACAAATTGGAGGCTTTCGGTATTGGCTTGGTATACATGATCGGTGTTACCTACAATACTTTGTAAGCTATGGGTCACTTGATCGCTGGCGGCGATGATAGAGTCGCTACTCGAAATCTGTTGAGCGCCCAATTCAGAGGTTTGCTGCATTGAACGAGTGACTTGAAGGTTTGAGTTAGCAGCGACTTCAGCACTGTGATAAGTGGTATTGAGCAGCTCACTTAAGCGGCTGGTAAAGTGATTGTATTGCTCACTGACTTCACGGAACTCATCGTAGGTAAACTGCGGTAACTTAGCCTCTAAATTACCATCATCTCTATTTATTTGCTCTAACGTATCACGCATTGCTTTGATTGGGCGCACAATCAGAAAACGCATATAAAATAATGTGAAGATAAACCCGCCAATAGCGCCAAGTGCCATTAACCAAAATAATCCCGTACCTTGTTTGTCTTCAGTTAATTCAGCATACAGCCAAAATAAAGTAATGAGCTGAAAAGCAAATAAAAAGCTTAAGTTACCGAATATTTTTCTAGAGAGTGTAAAAAAGAAACTCTGTTCAATTTGATTATATAAACTCATGTATAAACCCATATTTTGGCTCTCAGTTGCCATTTTCTTTTAATTTCAGAACATACAAAGAGTTTCTTACATTATCGCGACAAAATCATTTTTGCGTAGCAAGGATAGTTTGTAAAAATACCATCTACACCTAAGTTCTGCATTTCTTCTATTTCTTGTTGTTTATCGACCGTATAGGCCATGACCTTTAGACCTCTTTGTTTGGCATCTGCCACAAACTCATGATTAATAAAGTTCTTATCTAAATGCACACTACAAGCATGAAGGTTTTCAGCAAAATAGGCGTAGTTAAGTGGGATAGACGCGGTTAAAGCGCCTATTTTAACCCAAGGCAGATTTTGCTTGAGCCATTTTAACTGGTGGTGATCGAACGATGAAAGCAATAGTTGTTCACGCTTAATAATGCCCTTAGCCACATTCTGTTCGAGAGTTTGAACCAATTTATCCAGGCCAAAAGTGTGTTTAAGCTCGAGATTAATCTGAGTTTGTGTGCCAATCAGCTCGAGTACTTGTTGCAAATTAAGGACGTGCTGACTATCTCCTGCATCAAGCTTACTGATTTCTGAAAATGGTGTATCAACCACTCGGCCATTACCATTGGTTGTTCTGTCTAACCAAGAATCATGAATGATCACAAAGTCATCGGCGCAACTTTGTACGTCGAGCTCTATGCCATCAACTTGCGCTTGCAAAGCTGCAGTAATGGCTAAAGTTGTATTTTCAGGGTAGTTACCACTTGCACCTCGGTGCGCAAAGATCTGCATTAGGCTTTTTTCCTTGTGATTGACCAAGTTTCTAAACAGGCCGCGCTGACAACCAGCAAGCCACCAATTAAGGTCATCATATTGGGTTGCTCTGACAATAGCATAAAAGCCAATACGGTGCCGTACAAGGGTTGTAAACAAGAAATTAACCCGGCTGTTGTTGCTGATAAGAACCTTAAGCTGCTGGCAAATAATGCATGCGGCGCTGCGGTAAAAATAATACCAGCCAATAACAGTAACCATATATCTTGTTCGGGTAAGTCTGTTGGTCCAACATCAATGAAGGCACATAACATTAAACTAGCAACTATGGTTTGATAGAGCATCGTCTGTGGGCCGCCATAACTTGAAAAATATTGCTTTTGTAGCAGGTTTCTTAACGCAAATAACAACCCAGAAAATATACCTGTGATTATCCCTAATGTGACGTCATTCCCTAGGTTGGCTTCTGGCACTAATAAGTAAATTCCGAATAACACCGTCACAGCGCTTATAATATCTTTGCTTTTCAGCTTCTGCTTACTGACAAAAGGTTCTAAAAATACTGTGATTACAGGATAAGTAAAGAAAGCGATAATGCCAGTTGCGATGCCTGCTAATTGCATACCAGCAAAATAAGTCACCCAGTGTAAACCAACCACAATGCCCAGAATTATGGCGATGCCGTATTCTTTTTTGTGATTTAGAGCAATGGCTTTGCCTTGAAATTTGAGCAAGCAAACAAGGGCAATAAAGGCGATGGCTGTACGGTATACTGTAATATCAAGCGCTGATAAGGCAATGAGTTTAGAAAATAGCGCAGTACCACCGAACATCAATACGGCAGTATGTAGTTGAATAAGAGCAGATTGTTCTGAGCGCATGAGCGTGTCGTGTTGTCTTTTTTTTGAGTCTATCATTGATGACACTTGTCACTAAACAAATTATGAATAGCAGTTAGTCTAAGCAATTATATGTGCCTATTATGTCTTCGAGCACTAACCCAATAACAGACTGACCCGGAACTGGAATGAACATGCTTAACAAACCCCATAATATGGCATTAGCCCACCCCAACAAGCAATTTTGGAATTGGGGACCACTGTTTTTTTCAAGTTTTTTCTTTTTTCCTCTACTGACTAATTGGCAGTCGTTATCTGTGGGCGATATTACTGCGCAGCTAGCTATCTATGCGTTTTTTGTGTTTCTATATGGTATTGCTTTGTACAAGAAAGGTGAGTCGGTAACACCTAGCTTGGCTGCTATGGCTTTACTCTGTTGCTTAGGTACTTATGTGACCTATGGCACTCACTCTCTATTTGGCTTTATTGGCTTTTTCTGTGGTTTTAATTATCGCCGAAAGCAAAGTTTTATGATGATGGCGGCATTGCTGGTGGTTATTATTATTAGTGCATTTTTATTTGTGCCAGTGAAGTCGCTGTATTTTGTCTCTCCAGCAGCAATTGTCAGTATTGGTTTATTTATTTTTGGCATGATGGAGCAAAGAGAGCGGCTTTATCGTGATCAACAAGTAAAAGACCAACAACAAATTGAGCAGTTGGGGGCGATTGCTGAGAGAGAGCGTATTGCGCGAGATTTGCATGATCTGCTAGGCCACTCTTTATCGTCAATTGCATTAAAAGCGGAACTTGCAAGCAAGCTCACATTAACTGGGGCAAATGAGCAAGCTTCACAAGAAACGGAGCAAGTTGCGCAATTAGCCCGAGATTTATTAAGTGAGGTGCGTCAAGCCGTTTCAGGTTTAAAGCAAGTGGGGCTATATGCGCAGATTGATGTATTAATAGCACGTTTGCAAGATGCTGGTTTTATTGTTGAGCAATCCATCGAGCGCGTTAGATTAAGTGCAGAGCAAGAATCTAATTTGTGTTTTATTTTTAAAGAAGCTGTGACAAACATCATCCGTCATAGCAAGGGTAAGTATGTTAAATTACAATTAAGTTCCCGCAATGGGGCTGTTGAGTTGCAGATCAAAGACGATGGTGTCGTTAAAAAATATCAGTGTGGCAATGGCGTTGAAGGGATCAAAGACAGGGTTTCGACATTGCAAGGGCAGTGTAACATTTCTACAGATTCAGGTATGACCATCAACATTCAGTTTAAGGAGCGCGTTGCATGATCAAAGTATTAGTCGTCGAAGATCAGGGGTTGGTACGAGGGGCTATTAGTGCCTTGTTAGGATTGGATGTACAAATCGAAGTGATTGCACAAGCTCAAGATGGTTTAGAAGGGTTAAATGCGCTTCAAAAGCATGAGGTTGATATAGTGCTTACTGATATTGAAATGCCAAATATGACTGGACTCGAACTTGCTGAACGGGTAATAGAAAGCTATCCAAATAGTAAAGTGGTTATTATGACAACTTTTTCACGAGCCGGGTATATTAGGCGTGCCATGGCTATGGGGGTTAAAGGTTTCGTGCTTAAAGAAGCGCCTAGTGAGTATTTGGTTAATACCCTCAAAAAAGTCATGGTAGGGCAAAAAGTCATTGATCCTGAGTTGGCAATGAGTGCGCTAGAAGACAATGATCCTCTCACAGAAAAAGAGCGTAAAGCACTACGTTTTGCCAGTGAAGGACTTAAAACCGTTGAAATTGCACAAAAATTGTTTTTGAGTGAAGGCACAATAAGAAACTATTTATCAGAAGCGATTGCAAAACTAAACGCAACAAACCGAGTCGATGCCGCCAGAATAGCGAAACAAAAGGGTTGGTTATAAATCTGTACACAGTATACTATTGGTAATAACTGAATAATATCGGTATGGAGTAAGGTTTTTACTCTTTTAAAAAGCTTTTAAATCAAATTTCTAAAGCTTAAACTAATCCTAATTTCTTAGTTCAAAATAAGTGGATTATGCAAGAACTACATTTCGCGATGCCAATAATGTCGTTAACAGCGGTTGTTTCAGCTTGTGTGATGACCCTTAATTGGTTCATGTATAAGAGTGCCGATGGCGTTAAACAATGGATGTACTCTATGCAGTTGATGGCACTGAGCTGCTTGCTATTAATAGGTATTAGCTATCAGTCAGAAACTATCACTTTTGCTGCGCTTATTTGTCTCTTTGCGACTTTCTACTTCTTTGTATCCGGAACAGAAAAATTTTTTAAAGTGGCACATTCTACAAAGTTATGGCTGCTGATAGGCGCGGTTTATTTTGGATTAACAATCTGGTTTAGCTTCATAGATTCAAACAGAGCGATGCGCTATATCGCCTCTTATTCCCTGGTATCGATAGCCATGGGGTTGTCTATTCGTGCATTGATGATTTGTAAGCCTAGCCTGCATCAACCCACTAATTTGTCGCGTTGGGGGTTTTTAGTTTCATGCTTGTGTGTGTTTGCCGTTTTATCCATTCATTTATTAACATTGGATTTGCAGCCCGCGATAACAGCATTAACGAATTTAAATACTGCTCAAGTGTTAGTGATAGCGTCAACGGTGTGTTTACCAATTATTTTGTGTGTTGCGTTTAGCCTGTTGTGTGGTGCGCAGCAACTTGAAAAAATGTCTGTTTTAGCGCAACAGAACAAACAAGCCAGCCTGTTAAAAGGGCGTTTCTTAACCATGCTCAGCCATGAACTCAGAACCCCTCTGAATGCTATAGTGGGTCATGCTGATATGCTAAAGCGCATACCACGTGAACCGCAAAAGCATGCGCAATTGTGTGATGTGATTAGCGAAGCAGCACTTTCATTATCAGATCTGGCAAATCAAGTTCTGCTTCAAGCCAAAGGTGAGCAAGTCACTTCTTTATTCAAACCAACAAGCCTAGCTGAGCAAGCACAGACTGTGTATGAGTTGCTTCAGCCACTTGCTAAAAACAAAGACTTGAACTTTAAACTGCGTGTCGATGAACGATTGAGTGAACTTTACTTCCTAACTGACAAAGAGTCTCTCCCTTTGATTTTAAAGAATCTTGTGTCTAATGCGATCAAATACACAGAGTATGGCGAGGTCGTTTTATCCGTCAGTATGCATAAGCAAAAAGTGCAAGCAGGCGACACCGAGCAAGTTGTTAGGTTTTCAGTTTCAGATACGGGCGTAGGACTAAGTAAAAGTGCACTGGATTATATTTTCGAGCCTTTTGCGAGTAGTCAATTTGAGCATAATATCAGTAATAGTGCGGGATTTGGCTTAAGTTTAAGTAAGCAGCTTGTAGAAAACTTAGGCGGAGCATTAACGGTGAACAGCGAGCTAAGCAAAGGCACTGTTTTTACTTTTGATTTAGTTCTGTCTGTTTGTGAGGCGCCTGAGCGAATAGTCGATAAGAGTAACCTAAAGTCGCCTGAACAGATCGTATCCAATCATATTCTTATTGTTGAAGATAACTTATTGAATCAAGAGGTGCTTAAGCACTACTTACAAGATACTAATATGGAGTGCGAGTACGTAAGAACACTCAAAGCTGCGAGCGACATCATGGTTGATAATCAGTTTGATGTCATTTTATTAGACATGCACCTACCTGATGGTTATGGCTTAGAATGGTGGCAAAATTTACAAAGCCAGTTTGAACCAGCCCAAGCTCCTACTGTGATTGCGCTGACAGGTGATGCTGATGAGCGAGCACAACAGAGATATTTACAACAAGGTATTGCTTATTGTTTAGAAAAACCGGTATCAGGTTCGACATTATTATCTGTTTTAGAGCATGTGGGTACAGCACATACAACACAGATAAACCCACTGCAGTTATTAGACGAAGCGCTGATACAACGTTTAAATCAGCAATTTGATAGTCACTTTTTAAATACTAAATTGATGTATTTAGCAGATACATTTGATTACGAGTTTGCTCAGTTGCAAGGTTTAGCTGATATTCAAGCCATCGATCAGCTTGAAATAAAACTACATGCTTTAATACAAGAATGTATTGAGTTGGGTCTGAAAGCCCTAGCCCAAGCGCTGGAAGAAACCAATCAAGCAGTAAAAGCGAAGCAAGTAATTGATTGGCGTGCTTTACATCATTATGCAAAACAAAATGCGCTTGCATTGCAGAATTATCAAAAGCAGTTTTCTGTCTAGTAAAAATAAATTGTTTATAAAAGCTTCATCTTGATAGTTAGGTCATTATTCAGAAGTGCGTTAGAATAGAGGTAACTTTATTCGAAAATAGCAGTGAATGACAAAACAGGATCCCCATCTCCAACGAGAGCAAGAAAAATACGATAACCCGGTACCAAGCCGCGAGTTTATTTTAGAGCACATCAAAAAAGCCCCAGCGAAAGCCACGACGTTTAGCCATCTTTGTAGCAGTCTTAATGTATTTGAAGAAGACCGACAAGTTGCATTTAAGCGTCGCTTGCGTGCAATGGAGCGTGACGGTCAGCTGCATTTTAATAAATTTAAGCGCTACGTGATCCCAACTGACGATGGATTAGTGAAAGGTCGTGTGATTGGGCATCGTGATGGTTTTGGCTTTTTAGTCGTTGAAGGTGAGCCAAAAGATTGGTTTATTGCTAAGCACCAGATGAACTCGGTACTTCACGGCGATATCGTACTTGCAAAAGCGGCCAGTCGCGGCAGCGGCGGTAAAGTCGAAGCGCGTATTGTTCGTGTGCTAGAGAGTGAGCGCGCGCCAATTATTGGCCGTTATTTCGTTGAGTATGGCTCTGCGGTGGTGGTGCCAGAAGATCCAAGGATCACGCAAGATATTATTATTCTGCCAGGCTCCGAAGGCGGTGCGCGTCACAACCAAATGGTGCAAGTGGAGATCACGCAGCGTCCAAGTCGTCAAATGAATGCAGTAGGTCGTGTGACTGATGTACTGGGTGATCATATGGCACCGGGCATGGAAATCGAAGTAGCACTTCGTAATCATGATATTCCCCATGAATGGCCAGACAAAGTCGTTGATCAAGTTGCAAAGCACGGCGAATTTGTAGAAGAAGCAGATAAAAAAGGGCGTGTCGATTTACGTCACTTACCGCTAGTAACCATAGACGGTGAAGATGCTCGAGATTTTGATGATGCAGTTTACTGTGAGCGCAAAAAGTCAGGTGGCTGGCGTTTATGGGTCGCGATTGCTGATGTCTCACACTATGTGCCAAAAGGCAGTCCGCTTGATAAAGAAGCGATAGAGCGCGGTAACTCAGTGTATTTCCCTGAGCAAGTGATCCCTATGCTGCCAAAAGTGTTATCAAACGGCCTGTGCTCTCTGAATCCTAAAGTAGACCGTCTATGTATGGTCGCAGAAATAACGGTGTCAGAGGCCGGTAATTTATCCGGTTATCGTTTTTACGAAGCGGTGATGAATTCACATGCACGACTAACTTACACCAAAGTACACAGTATTTTGCAAGGCGATGAAGCGCTGCGTGAGCAATATGCAGAGCAAGTGCCGCATCTCACTGATTTGCACCAAATGTATATGGCGCTTAAGTCTTCTCGCCAGCAGCGCGGGGCGATTGAGTTTGAAACGGTTGAAACGCGTTTTGTGTTTAACGCACATCGTAAGATTGAATCAATCGTACCTGTTGTTCGCAACGACGCGCACAAATTAATAGAAGAGTGCATGATCTTAGCAAACGTTGCAGCAGCTAAACTGCTTGAAAAGCACGAAGCCCCTGCGCTGTACCGTGTGCATGATGAGCCTGATCAAGAAAAGCTGAGCCACTTTAGACAATTTTTAAATGACTTAGGTATTAAAAGTAACCTAGCCAAGGATCCATCTCCACCGGAGTTGACCGAAGCACTGGCACAATTGGGTGAGCGTCCAGAGCAAGAGCTTATTCAAACCATGTTGCTCCGCTCAATGAAGCAAGCGGTTTATCAGCCAGATAACATCGGTCATTATGGTTTGGCGTTAAAAGCTTATGCACATTTTACTTCGCCAATCCGACGTTATCCTGATCTGGTTGTGCATCGTGCGATTAAGGCAATCCTCGCATCTCAAGGTCAGCAAACATCTGGCGAATATGCCTACGAAAATGATGAAGCCGATCAACTTGGTGAACAGTGTTCGATGACAGAGCGCCGTGCTGATGATGCGACTCGTGAAGTCGCAGATTGGCTTAAATGTGAGTTTATGCAAGATCATGTTGGCAGTGAATTTAGCGGTGTCGTTTCATCAGTCACTAATTTTGGCTTATTCGTTCGACTAGATGAGTTACAAATCGATGGCATGATCCATGTGTCGACACTGGGTAATGAGTTCTTCCATTTTGATGGCGCGAAACATTGCCTTGTGGGTGAACACAGCCATCAGGTTTATCGCTTAGGTGATAAGTTACAAGTACAAGTTTCGTCAGTCAGTTTAGATGAACGCCGAATTAATCTGGTGCTTGCGGGTGAGTTAGTGCAAGACCGTTATGCACGTCGCAGAGCTAAGCCTTCAACTAGTCGCTCTGCAGATAAACTGAGTCGTAAACTAAGCGTGCGAGAGCAGCTTAAAGCAGGTAAAATCCCGGGTAAATCGACTAAGTCGGGTGAGCAAGCGAGTGAAACTCGAGGCGAGAGCTGCGATGTCAAGCGCAGCTCAAAACGTAACGAACAAGGTAAAAAGCCTAAAAAAGGCAAAAAGACGACGCCCAAAGATAAATTGAAAAAAGCCAAGAAGGCAGCACTCGATAACCCAACGGGTGCTAAAAAGTCTAAAAAGACTAAAGCAAAGAGAACACGCCCAGGTAAAAATGCCCGCAAGCGAAATAAACCGAGCGCAGGAGTATAAATATAGTGAGCAGTGAATTAATTTTTGGTTTTCATTCTATCGAAGCAATTTTAGCGAATGAACCTGAGCGCTTTTTAGAGATCTTTGCATTAAAAGGTCGTGAAGATAAGCGTTTGAACCCTGTAATTAATGAAGCGCGTAAATTTGGCATTTCAGTGCAATTTATGCAGCGTAAAGCCTTAGATAACAAAGCTAATGGTGAACAGCACCAAGGCATCATGGCTCGTGTAAAGCCTGCACGTCAGTACAGCGAAAAAGATCTCGATGAGATCATAGCCCGAGAAGCGACGCCTTTCTTTTTAGTATTAGATGGCGTTACAGATCCTCATAATCTAGGAGCGTGTTTACGCAGTGCTGATGCAGCCGGTGTGCATGGTGTGATTGTGCCTAAAGATAAGTCAGCAAAGCTTAATGGTACAGCCCGTAAAGTTGCTTGTGGCGCGGCGGAAACTGTACCACTTATTCAAGTTACTAACCTGGCGCGTACATTACGCGACATTAAAGAAGCGGGTGTATGGGTAGTTGGTACCGCAGGTGAAACGGATACCCATGTGTTCGATGCAAACCTAACTGGCCCGATGGCCATTGTTATGGGTGCTGAAGGTGACGGTATGCGCCGTCTAACTCGCGAGCATTGCGACGTGTTAGTTAAAATTCCAATGGTTGGTACGGTATCAAGTTTGAACGTATCAGTAGCAACGGGAATTTGTTTATTTGAAGTGCTGCGTCAGCGAAGTCTTTAATAAACCAGATAACCACATAAAAAAGCACGATTGGTATCGTGCTTTTTCGTTTCTTTGCTTGGCATAAAAGCCTAGCTTACATTTGAGCGAGCATTTTTATATCGTTAAATTGGTGTAGGTATTCATTAATAGCGACAATGGTAAATACTTACTTACGAAGTACTCTTTTCTGCTAATAAATCTGCCAGCTCATACAAAGAACTAACCGTGTAGGTTGGTTTAATACCTTCTTTACTTTCAACACCAGCATGTTGTAACCAACAGCTATCAATGCCAAAACGATTTGCACCTAGCACATCGCTTTCTAAGGTATCACCTACCATCAGCACTTTACTTTTATCTGGATTACCAAGCTTTGCTAATGCTGCAGCGAAAGGCTCAGGTGCGGGCTTTGCCTTGCCTATTTGCTCAGAAATGATCAAAGCTTCAAAGTAATCGGCAAAGCCAGTATGTGCTAAACGCTTTTGCTGCAATTTGGTAAAACCATTGGTGATGATCCCAAGTTTCACTTTGCCATGTAATGATTCAAGTAGGGCTTTTGCGCCTAACAATGGCTGACAGATCTCCGCCATGGCATCTAAAAATGCGTCATTTAATTCTTGAGGATTAACGTTGAGCTCTTCCGCTAACTTTGTGAAGCGAGTGACTTGCAACGTTTCAGCGTTAATTTCACCATTTTGATACTGAACCCACAGTGCAGCGTTATCGTCTTTATAACTTTGGTAATCTTGCTCACTGAACTCAACACCATAATTTAACAGCATGGTTTTCAGTCCGAGAAAGGCGTTAAATCTAAATAGGGTTTCGTCGGCATCAAATAAAATATGTGTGTACTGCATCGTTCTCTCACTTATTGTAGAGTTCAGGATGGTTAAATGGCGCCATCGCAAGTAATAGAGCCTGTGTATAGCTACTTTCGCGTGTTGCTAGATTATTGGTCAGTAAACCAATCGCGCCGCCTTTTTGTTTGATGTTTTCGGTGTTGAATAGATCATCCATCACATGGCCTAATTCTTCACCCGCCAGCAATTTATCATAAACCGATTGCGGTAGTGGCAAGTTGCAGCTGCGACCTATGCTGGTTTGTTTACCGTCTGAAATAACCACAAAGGCAAAGGTGGCAGGGCCGTAGCTAAATTGATTTGCACCGCCCTCCATTGCACAGTAGAAGTCGGCTTTATGATGGTTTATAAGATACTTAACACGATTTTCGGCACCGATACGAGTATCGTCTTCTCCAAGAGGCTGTTCTGGCACGCCGCTTGGTGCATGCATTCCCTGACATTCAAGCGTGTGCTCAGGAAAGTACTGTGTAAAAATTTCTTTGGCAGCGGCCACTTTGACTGGATTTTTTGAGCCAACAAATATTTTTAAAGAAGGCATTATCCCGTGCTCCCTTTTATCAATTGAGCAGCTAGTCTAATGCTTTATGAGCGACTTAACTATGCTTTAAATGTTAGAAATCATGAATTGTTAAACTGATTTCTAAATAGGTAAATCAACCGGAGCCATATTCTCCAGTGCCCGTTTTTTTACCAGCAGGTCTTTGATGAGCGGGGTTAAAACCAACTCCATCGCTAGACCCATTTTTCCTCCTGGGACAACCAAAGTATTTACTCGAGACATAAAGCTGCCATCAATCATTTGCAGGTAATAAGGAAAGTCCACATTGTCGATACCACGAAAGCGAATAACCACAAAGCTTTCATCGAGAGAAGGGATATCTTTCGCGCTAAATGGATTTGAGGTATCAACCGTTGGTACGCGCTGAAAGTTAATGTGTGTACGAGAAAACTGCGGCGTAATATGAGTAATGTAATCATCCATACTACGAACAATCGAAGTCATTACCGCTTCACGAGAGTGACCACGTTCATTGGTATCGCGGATCATTTTTTGGATCCACTCAAGGTTAACAATAGGCACCATGCCAATCAGTAAATCAACGTGCTTTGCAACATCATGCTCATCAGTCACCACGCCGCCATGTAATCCTTCGTAAAACAGAATATCAGAATGAGGCTCTAAGTCCTGATAAGGTGTAAAAGTACCTGGGAGTTGATTATAAGGCACGGCTTCATCAAAGGTATGTAAATAGCGCCTTAGTTTACCTGTGCCATGCTCACCATATTCAGCAAATAAGGTTTCAAGCCCTGCAAAATCATTTGCCTGTTGGCCAAAGTAGCTAATGTGTTTACCTTCCTGTAGAGCTTCTCGCTTTAGTTTATCCATCTCTGGACGAGTGAAACGATGAAAGCTATCGCCTTCTACAAAAGCGGCATTTGCCTCAAGACTACGGAAAATATGTTTAATCGCATTGGTGGTAGTGGTGGTGCCAGCCCCTGAGCTACCAGTTATAGCAATGATCGGGTGTTTTTGAGACATATTAACCTGCTAATGGAGTTTTTGTAAGCGTAAATAGATGATCTACCTATATGATGTTACCTGAAGGTTAAGAGATAGCAAGCATTTCAAATTTAGCATTCTTAGAGTGCTTCGGTTGTATTTTGTTTTTGGTGAAATGCAAAAGCCTCGTTATGATAGAGGCATAAAAAGGCTTATTTGTTAAAAATAGCAATAAAAAAGCATGACCAATTAAGGGATTTCCATGTATAAAAAAATGGTTTTAGCTGTCAGTTGTAGCTTAGTTCTCACCGGTTCAGTACTTGCAAATACGTTCCCTAGTAGCCAGATTTATTTGGCGACAGAACTTGAAAATGGTATTCAGGTGAAACCAATAACGGGTGCTAAAGGCTACCACAATCAACCTCTAGTTACTGAAGACGGTATTTACTTTACACAGTCAGTCAGTGACGGTGATAAAAGTCAGATGGACTTATTCTTTTATGATTTTAAAAAAGCCAGCACTGAGAATTTAACTAACTCGCCTGTTTCTGAGTACTCTCCAACTTTATATCCCCATGAAGCAGGTTTATCTAGCATTGTTGTTGAGGCTGATGGTAAACAGAAGCTATGGTTTTATCCATTCGACAGAAGCAAAGCACCTAAACGCATTTTCGACCATATTGAACCGGTTGGTTACCACGCATGGGGCAAGACTGAAGATTTAGTGATGTTTATCCTCGGTGAGCCACATACACTGCAGTACACAGATTTAACTGGTCATTTACCGAAAGTAGTTGCGGGTGATATTGGCAGAAGTTTGGCATATAACGAAAAACGAGCGCTTTATTCTTTTACGTATCAACAAGAAAAACAGCATTGGTTTGCCACATTTTCACCAAAAACTCAGCAAGTTAAACAACACTTTGTAATGCCGAAGCAAGTGCGAGATTACACCTGGATTGATTCAGATACCGTTGCTTATGCCATTGATAACCGCATTTATACACGAAATATTGAGCAGCCCAAGCAAGTGTCTCAGTGGCATAACTTTACTTCGTATTGTGACTCGCAAATTACCAGACTAAGCTACAAACAAGGAAAAATGGCATTTGTTTGTCAAAAATTGTAATTATCAAAGCAATCTTTTTTGATGTTAGTTACAATTAACCCATTATATTTAGGACAAACAGTTTTTAGGGGCTAGTGATGGCAATTTTAGTAACAGGTGGTGCGGGTTATATTGGTTCACACACGGTTTTAGAACTTCTAAATCAAGGCGACGACGTTATTGTTGTCGATAACTTAAGTAACTCTTCGTCAGAATCATTGAAACGTGTTGCTGAGATCACAGGTAAAGAAGCAATTTTTTATCAAGGTGATATTTTAGATAAAGCATTCTTAGGTTCAGTATTTTCAAAGCACAGCGTTAAACAAGTGATCCACTTTGCAGGCTTAAAAGCGGTAGGTGAGTCGGTTCAAAAGCCTATTGAGTATTATCAGAATAACGTACAGGGCACGCTCAGTTTACTTGATGCCATGCGTGATGCGGGTGTATTTAAGTTGGTATTTAGTTCATCGGCAACGGTTTATGGCGATCCTGCAAGTCTGCCTATTCGTGAAGACTTCCCTGTTGGTGGCACAACTAACCCATATGGCACGTCTAAGCTGATGGTTGAAATGGTACTACAAGATGTGGCCAAATCTGATCCACGTTGGGCATTTGCAATTTTGCGTTACTTCAATCCAGTCGGTGCACATAAGTCAGGCCGTATTGGTGAAGATCCAAATGGTATTCCAAATAACTTACTTCCTTATATTTCACAAGTAGCAGTAGGCAAACTGGCACAGCTAGGCGTTTTTGGTGATGACTACGATACCAAAGATGGTACTGGTGTTCGTGATTATATTCATGTTGTAGATTTAGCGATGGGTCACTTAAAAGCGTTAAACAAAATTAATGCGGAAGCTGGTGCGCATATTTATAACCTAGGCACAGGCAACGGCTATTCTGTATTCGAAATGGTCACGGCCTTTGAAAAAGCGGCAAATAAGCTTGTTCCTTACGAGGTTAAACCACGTCGTGCAGGTGACATTGCTGCTTGTTACGCAGCACCAGAAAAAGCCCTCAGCGAGCTAGGCTGGAAAGCTGAACGTGGCATTGATGAAATGATGGAAGATACATGGCGCTGGCAAAGCAATAACCCGAACGGGTATTGATGCTTTTATTTTAGTCATGTCAAATGTTCTAAAACGGTCAGATAATCTGGCCGTTTTTATATCTATTAATGAATGGTATAATTTACCGCTAATTTAAGGCTATGCCTAATACGAACCTTATATAATCAAAGCTGCTAAATGCTTTTGATTAAGATCATATAGTTAGAGGTAATTTGTGACGACTCAAGCACTAGATCGCCGTTTTTCTGTAGCTCCTATGCTGGATTGGACTGACCGTCATTGCAGAACTTTCCACAGAAAATTGTCTAAACATGCGGTGCTGTATACAGAAATGATCACGACCGGTGCCATTTTATTTGGTAAAGGTGATTATTTGGCTTTTGGTGAGCATGAGTTACCTGTGGCGCTGCAGTTAGGGGGTTCAGATCCTGAAGCTCTGGCAAAGTGTGCGAAGAAAGCCGATGAATATGGTTATAGCGAGATTAACCTAAATGTAGGTTGTCCTTCTGATCGTGTGCAAAATGGTCGCTTTGGTGCGTGTTTAATGGCTGAGCCACAGTTAGTGGCTGAGTGTATTGCAGCGATGAAAGCGCAAACTAATGTGCCTGTCACGGTAAAAACACGTATTGGTATTGATGAACAAGACAGCTACGAGTTTTTAACTACGTTAATTGAGGCGGTTAAAAGTGTCGGTTGTGATGATTTCATCATCCATGCCCGTAAAGCTTGGTTGCAGGGGTTAAGCCCGAAAGAAAACCGTGAGATCCCACCGCTTGATTATCCACGTGTATATCAGTTGAAAAAAGATTATCCAGACTTACACATCAGCATTAATGGTGGCGTTAAGACCATTGAAGAGTGTCAGCATCATCTGATGCATATTGATGGGGTGATGGTCGGTCGTGAAGCTTATAGTAATCCATTTATGCTATCGCAGGTTGATGAGTTGTTATACGGTGGTGAAGCTTTTACTCAAACGCGCCATGAAGTGGTTCGTAGCATGTATGATTACTTTGAAGCGCAAATGAGTGAAGGCGCGAACTTCTGGCATATTGCTCGTCACATGTTAGGTATTTTCCAAAATCAACCGGGGGCGCGAGGGTACCGACGTCATTTATCAGAGAATGGACATAAGAAGGGCTCGGGTATTGATGTAATGGAAAAAGCACTGACGTTCGTGCCTGAATTGTAAAATTTCTAGAGCTTAAACATGCTAGGAGAAGCCGCTTAACTGAGCGGTTTCTTTGTTTTTATATACGATGACTCTTAAACCCGCGTCTACATATCTGAGGTTTGCATTTTTTAGATTGTCGCCATAAATGACGACTTACAAAATAGAATAATTGGCCTCACTAGTAGGTCGTGGCTTTAGTCCGACAATAACTCGCAAACAATTCTCATGTTAATTAAATTGACCACTTTTTAGTTTATTTAACGAAATCATTAAACTTGTCTTTTCTACAAAAACTCCCATGGAAAAATTAAGTCATTGTTCTTAAATGACTTTTATTTTTGGCATAAAGATTGGAATAGCCATGGTAACCCAATTGCCAAATGCATAGGAGCAGAACATGGCCTTAATCGACAGAATTGAAGATCTTATTAAATCAGAAATTAATGCGTTTTTAGACAAAGCAGAAGATCCACAAAAAATGACTGCGCAGATTGAGAGTGAACTAAAAGATGCCTTGGCTGAATGCCGTTCAACTGCTGCGCAGATCATTGCCGAGCAAAAAGGCTTATCTCGACAGCATGATGACTTAGCAAAAGGTATCGAACGTTGGCAGCAACAAGCTGAGCTAGCAGTAAGTAAAGATCGTGATGAATTAGCAAAAGCGGCGCTTATCGAAAAGCAAAAGCTTGCAGACGCTCAGAAAGAGAACCAAAAGCAAGCGGCACAACTAGAAGACGCGTTGCAAAAGCTTAACGAAGATGCTGCAAGGCTAAGTAATAAAATTGCTGAGGTAAAAGCAAAACAGCAGCAATTTTATATGGCACAAAATAGTGCAGTAGCAAGGTTAAAAGTACGTAGCACGTTAAATAGTGAAGAAGTAAAGAATGTATGCGCGCGTTTTTCACAACTCGAACAGAAAGTGGAACGTATTGAAGCGCAAGTTGAAAGCTACGATATTGGTAAAAATGATGTTTATCAAGAATTCAAACAAATGGAACAAGACGAAAAGCTGAGTGAAGAGCTGGCAGCACTGAAGCAAAAAGTGTCAGATAAACAGACTTCGGAAGTATCAACTTCTGCGCATTAAGCAAAAGTTTACAGGGTATTAATTCGTTTTGACAGGCTCGGCGCAACGAGGCGCCTCCCTAATTTTTCAGGAGTAAAGTTATGAATATGCAAGAAACAAAGAAAACATGTCGTCGTATTTTAGCGAGAAAGAAAATTGCAGGTGTATGTGCTGGGCTAGCAGAGCGTTTTGACTTACCAGTATGGCTAACTCGAGTATTAACTTTGTTGGTATTTTTGAAGTTCCCAATGATGACGGTGATGGCATACGGATTGTGCGCTGTACTGTGGCCAAAGCAGTAATTTCTAGATATTCAGTTGTAAAGGCGTAGGAGGTAATTATGAAAACTGCATTGATTTTATTAGCAGCATTACTATTTATTAGCGCATTAAGCTGGGTTCAAACACCTGTTATGTTCTTTGCTATGCCTGAATTCATCTGGGAAATAAGCTGGGTTGGTATCGAGTTATTTGCGTTATTGATTGGTATTATTGCTGTCATTGCGCTGGTGGCTTTGGTCAGTGTAGGTGTAATAGGGTTAGTTTTAGTAGTGCTCATTGGACTAGTGTTAGCATTGTTATTTAATTCTATTTTTATTGCATTACCCTTGCTGATGCTTGTTGGATTGGCTTGGTTACTCAAGGAAGAGGCAACGGCATATTAGATCTCTGGCAGATCAAGGCGGTTTCTTGATTTTTCATGTTATGATGTTGCAAGTTAAACTTTTTCAAAGGAATAAGCATGTTATTAAGAACCCTTTCTCTTGCGGCGACACTGTTATTTTCAGGTTTACCACTGGCGCATGAAGGTCACAGCCATGACCATAGTCACGCTCAAAAAGAACTCATAGTGACAGAGGCAAACATTCGTACATTCTTACCAGCGGCAAAATCAACTGCAGCTTATTTCATCATTCATAATCCAACGGATAAATCGGTATTTCTCAAGAAAGCGACTATTCGTGGCATTGGTCGTGTTGAAATCCATGAACATGTACACAAGAACGGCATGATGCGCATGCAAAGAGTTGAATCGGTTGAATTACCAGCGAATCAGCAAATTGCGTTTCAACCAGGTGGGTTTCATTTAATGGCTTTTGAACCTGAGCAGAAATTAAAAGTCGGTGAAAAGCGTAAGTTAACCTTATATTTTGATAACGGTGATAGATTGTATAGCTTTGTAGAAGTTGTTTCTTTAAAAGATACATTTGAAAAGCCAAGAAATTCTCATCATAACCACCATTAAGGAGTGTTTATGCAACAGCATTTTGGAAAAATTGCAGGCGGGTTAGCTGGTTTAGTTATAATCGGGTATTTAATCGCGGTTTACTGGAGTTTTGAGCCTACAGTATTTAATGTCGTTGAAAAAGCGAAGCAAACTGCTGAGCAGCAACAAGTTAAACTAGTGCCTGGATATGTCACTTCAACAGCGCTTATTAAAGTGAGTGAAACCTTATTAAATAAGCCTGGTGGATATTTATCAAATGATAAAATGCCACCGAGCGTGTTAATGGATAACATGCCCGCATGGGAATATGGTGCTCTTGAGATGGTGCGTGATTTGGCTTTGTCGATGCGAAAAGACTTCAGCCGGTCTCAATCACAATCTACAGAACACCTAGCGCTAAAAAAAGCTCAACCACAATTTAACATTAGCTCAACAGCTTGGATCTGGCCCAGTGCAGAAGGCGAGTATCAAGTGGGGATCGAGCAGTTAAAGTTGTATCGTGCACAAATTGCCAACCCGCAAGACAGAGAAAGTCAATTTTATGCTCGAGCAGATAATCTGCGTGGCTGGTTAAAAGAAGCTGAAAAGCGTTTAGGTAGTTTAAGTCAGAGGTTAAGTGCCAGTGTAGGACAAGATAGAGTTAACACAGACCTCGCGGGTGATTCAGCTGCCAATCAAGCAACGAGTGCCCCTAGTCACCACGTTGTGAAAACATCATGGTGGAAAATTGATGATGTTTTTTATGAATCGCGCGGAGCGACTTGGGCATTATTGCATTTTTTAAAAGCGGTAGAATATGATTTTGCTGATGTACTTGAGAAAAAGAATGCTAAAGTTAGTTTACAGCAAATTATTCGCGAGCTTGAGTCAACGCAAGAAACCGTCTGGAGTCCAATGATTTTAAACGGTAATGGCTTTGGTTTTGTTGCTAATCACTCGCTTGTAATGGCAAACTATATATCAAGAGCAAATGCAGCTCTTATTGAACTCAGTGAACTTCTAGCGCAAGGATAAAAAATGAAAAAGTACTGTTTAGCTGCAGCATTATCAATGGCTTTTTTAGCACCGATTGCAAAAGCGGATATGTTGTTAGGTTTATATGTAGGGGCTGACGGCTGGCAGAGTGAAAACTCAGGCAGTTTTGCTGGTAAAGGTCAGGCAGAAAATTTCAACTTTGAAGACAAAACATTCTCAAGCTACTATGCAGCGTTCGAGCACCCAGTGCCATTAATTCCAAACATTAAGCTGAAGTACACGCAATTAGAGTTAGATGGTAAAACAATTCTGAATGAAACATTTGAGTTCGATGGTCAAGACTTCACCGTAGGCACTGAAGCAAATCTAATGACAGACTTTAGTCACATGGATTA
>Ga0114932_10001063_pt1 | contig 32350 bp, 33 predicted proteins | sample 2SBtaG_2_FD_87286 | JGI IMG/M metagenome (GOLD analysis project Ga0114932, IMG submission 87286) | Deep subsurface microbial communities from Kolumbo volcano to uncover new lineages of life (NeLLi) - 2SBTROV12_ACTIVE470 metaG | ecosystem: Environmental > Aquatic > Marine > Volcanic ...
GACATGCTCGCTCACGGGGTGCGGTGGGGGCTCGACCTGCAACAGATGATGCTGATGCTGAGGGGCGCCTCGCCGGCGACACGCGAGGCCGGCGAGATGGGCGCCAGGATCGCCAACGCGTTGCGGAGCGAGGGCGTCGATCCGACCGCCGTCTCGACGCTCGACGAGGTCCGTGCCGCGGGACCTGCGAGCTCGGCGTCGCTCGATGCGTACATGGCTCTGTACGCCTGGCGCATCGTGTCGAGCTACGACATCGAAGGGCTCGCCGTGTGTGAAGTCCCGGCGACGGTGATCGCTGTGATCCACGCCGGCGCAGCCTGGGTGGAGCCGGACGACAGCGCCGCCCAGGACCTGATCCAGGAGACGCGTCGACAGGTCCCGGAGGAGGACCGCGCCCTCTTCGACGAGCTGCTCGATGCGGCGCGGCGGGCCTATGGGCTCCGCGACGACAACGGTCCGCTCACCGCCGAGTGGCCGATCGGACTCACCCGGCGGGCCTATCTCGAGGCCGCGGGCCGGCTGGTGGCGACGGGCCTCCTCTCGTTGCCCGACCGTGTCTTCGAGCTCGACACAGACGAATTGGCAGCCGCGGTGCGAGGCACCTCGCCTCTCACCAACGCTGAGATCGACGAGCGCGCGGCACAGCGTGCGTGGGAGGCGACTCTGGACCCGCCGCTCTTCCTCGGTGACCCGCCCGGCGAGGTCGACCCCTCCGCTTTCCCCTACGGGCTTCGCCGCCTCACAGAGTCGGTGCTCGCGTGCGTGGCGCTGATGGAGAAGGACGAGGGCGGCCGGCCGCTCGAAGGGATGGGCATCGGCGACACGAGCTACACCGGGCGGGCCCGGCTGGCATCGCGGCCCGAGGACGTGCTCGGAACATTCGAGGCGGGCGATGTGCTCGTCGCGTCGTGGACCGCGCCCACCTACAACTCGGTGATCGCGAGCGCCGGCGCGATGGTCGTCGGAGAGGGCGGCCTGCTCTGCCACGCGGCCGTGATCGCACGTGAGCTCGGGGTTCCCGCGGTGATCGGCGCGACCGGCGCGATGGATCTGATCGCAGAAGGCGCCACCATCACCGTCGATCCGGTCGCCGGCAGCGTGACGGTCGCCCGCTGACTCTCCAGGTCGGTCCCGGGAGCCACATTGCACCGATCAGTCGGGTAGCGGGAAGCGGTCGAGGTAGCCCTGGTAGTCCTCCTCGACGTCGATCTGCAGGGTGGCGAGAACCCGCACGACCATGCAGTAGAAGCTGGCAGCCAGAACGAGGTCCATGACCTCCTCGGTTGACAGGTGGTCGTTCAGCGTCGCCCATGTGGCGTCGTCGACCTCGAGGTCATCGGCGATCTGATCCGCTGCTCCCAGCACGGCAAGATCGAGCTCGTCGAAGTGGGTGGGTTCGCCGGCGTCGAGGCGGGCGATCCCGGCGATGTCGTCCTCGCTGCAGCCGAACTCGAGTCCCAGCTTCACGTGGTGACTCCATTCGTACGGACTGCGCGCACGCCATCCGACCTGAAGAATCGCGAGCTCCCGAAGTCGAGCGTCGAGTGTCTGGCTGAAGCGGATCCAGCCACCGAGCCGCCCGAACGCTCGAGCTCCCTTGGGATTGTGGGCCAGAAGCCGGTTGAGGTGGATGTCGCGCGCGAGGAGTTCGCGGTCGGCCTCGTCGAGATCCTCGGCGCTGAGATACGGAAGGCGTGCCATCGGCGCATCGTATGTCCGAGGTGCCTGGCACTTTCTGTTACGGATCGTCACACGGAGTGCCAGGCACCAGAATCGGGGGATGGCGGCCAAACGTGCTTCACGAGACCTGATGGATAAGGTGGCGATCGTCACCGGTGGGGGAGCTGCGGGCGACGGCATCGGAAACGGACGCGCCGCGGCGATGCTCCTCGCCGAGGCGGGGGCGCAGGTGGTGGTGGTCGACCGCCGGATGGAGCTGGCGGCGCGCACCGTGGAGATGATCCGCGATGAAGGTGGGGCCGCGATCGCCCACGAAGCCGACGTGACTGACGAGGACGCGTGTCGGGCCATGGTCGAAGCCGCGGCGAGCGGTTGGGGGCGCCTCGACATCCTCGTCAACAACGTCGGCATCGGCGGCCGCGGTTCGGTGGTGTCGGCCGACCTCGACGAGTGGCAGCGGATCATGGAGGTGAACGTCCATTCGATGGTGCTCACGTCGCGCTACGCCGTCCCGGCGATGGCCGCCAGCGGTGGCGGGTCCGTCGTGAACATCTCGTCGATCTCGGCGCTGCGACCTCGGGGCCTCACCGCCTACTCGACGTCGAAGGGCGCGGTCATGGCCTTGACCGCCGCGATGGCTGTCGACCACGGGCCCGACGGGGTTCGAGTGAACTGCGTCGCGCCGGGACCAGTGCGCACCCCGATGGTGGGCGGCGAGGACATGCCACTCGAAGCCGCCGAAGCTCGGCGCACGGCGAGCGTTCTCGGTGTCGAGGGGTCAGGGTGGGACATCGGCGCCGCGGTTCGGTACCTGGCCTCCGATGAGGCGCGCTACATCACCGGTCAGACGCTCGTGGTCGACGGGGGCGCGACGCTGCGCGGCCCGGCGCGCGAGCACGGTGGTGGCTGAGCCGACGCCCGCCGAACGAGCTCAGGTGCCGTAGACCGGGACCCCTGGACCGACGAGTTCCCTGAACAGATCGAGGACCTCGCCGTCCTCGGCATGGCGGCCGGTCTGGTGCTTGGAATAGATCGTCGCGCCGTCGACCGTGACGTCGAACACGCCTTGGCCTCCGGTGACGAGACGGAGATCAGCGATGATGTGCTGGTAGTTGGTGAGAAGATCTCGAACCGCGCTCACGGCGTGGTCGGAATAGTCTCAAGGAACGCAGTAGGTGATCTCGATGTGGTGCATCGTGTGGTCCCTTTCCGGTTGTCCGCAAGCGTAGCGAGGTCCCGATGAATCCACCCCAGCTGCACCCTTTGTGTGAGCTGCTGCAGCCGTTGCTGGGCGTCTGGCGCGGTCGAGGAGCCGGGCACTATCCGACGATCGAGGACTTCGAATACTTCGAAGAGGTCAGCTTCGGTCATGTCGGCAAGCCGTTCGTCGCATACGGACAAAAGACTCGAGATGCCTCCACCGACCTCCCCCTCCACGCCGAGCAGGGCTACTTCCGGCCGCAGGGCGACGGCAGCATCGAGCTGGTTCTCACCCAACCCTCGGGCATCCTCGAGGTACACACCGGATCGGTCAGCGCGACACCGAACGGTCTCGAGCTCCGTCTCGCCACCGTTCAGGTCATCACCTCGCCATCCGCCAAGGACGTCGAAGCGGTCGAGCGTGTGGTCAGGATGAGCGGGGACACGCTCACGTACGACATGTCGATGGCGGCGGTGGGCCAGCCGCTGCAGCACCACCTGAGCGCCACCTTGCAGCGCGCCGAGTAGTCCACCCCATCCATGCAGCTGCGCGAGCTCGCCCGCGATGACCTCGACGAGGTGGCGCAGCTCCACACCCACATCTGGCAGGTCGCGTATCGGGGCTTGGTTCCCGATGACCGCCTCGAGTCGCTCGATTGGCGAGATCGTCGGGACCTGTTCGCTCGCTGGTTCGAAGATGCCGAACCGCGTGGAATGTGGATCGCGGCGTGGATCGACGGGCGGATCGTCGGCCACGTTCTCGCGGGACCCCTCCGAGGTGACCACGGCGAACTCCACCTCCTGTACGTCGAACCCGGGCACTGGGACACCGGCCTCGGCAAAGAACTGCTCGCCGTCGGGGAGCGGATCCTCAGACGCACCGGGTGCGTAACGGCAGAGCTCTGGACCTTCGAGGCGAACCGCCGATCCCAGGCCTTCTACGAACGCAACGGCTGGGCCCTCGACGGGCGGACGCGTGTCGATGAGGTGATCCTTCCCGGCGAGGCGATCGCGGAGGTCGCCCTTCGCAAGGATCTGCTGGTCGACCAGACCCTGCTGAACCGCTCCTACTGGGCTGATCGGGCCGACTTCTTCGCCCCCCTCGGCGAGCGCGCCTGGCAGGCCGATCCGAGCTGGGGAATATTCGCCGTGTCCGAAGCGGAGGTCGGACTGCTCGCCGACGTCGAAGGCGCTGACGTCGTGGAGATCGGGTGCGGCACTGGGTACGTGTCCAACTGGTGCCTGTCCGAGGGGGCTGCGAGCGTTGTGGGCCTCGACAACTCGCCCGAGCAGCTCGCGACCGCACGGCGCCTCGCCGACCAACATCGCACCACGCTGCGGCTCGTTCACGGTGACGGCCACCGGTTGCCCTTCGCCGATGAGTCGTTCGATCTGGCCATCAGCGAGTACGGGGCGGCGATCTGGTGCGACCCGGCGCTGTGGATCCCCGAAGCGGCGCGGGTGCTCCGGCCCGGAGGGCGCCTCGTGTTCCTCGGTAACTCGGTCCTCCTGATGACCTGCATTCCCGAGTGGGAGGAGTTCGCGGCCACCACCGAACTCCGGCGCCCCCTACGTGGCCTCAACCGTCTCGATTGGATCGACGTCGACGGAGTCCAGTTCCACGTGAGCCACGGCGAGATGATCCGAATCATCACCGAGGCGGGACTCCGCGTCGAGGCACTGAAGGAGCTCTACGCACCAGACGGCGCCACCTCCGACTTCCCGTTCGTGACAGCGGACTGGGGCGCCAAGTGGCCGGTCGAAGAGGCGTGGATGGCCCTCAAGCCCTGACACGCCACTTCTGACCGGTTCGCCGGCGCCGGTAGCCTTCATCCCATGCGGCGAGGTCGGACAGAAAAGGTGCTGGTTCAGCGCCTGCGGGACGGCGAGCTGCGCCGCGATCCCGACGAGGTCGTGGTGGAGGAGCCGCTCGAGATCCGCCTCGACGGCAACCTCGTCGCGACCACGATGCGAACGCCGGGTCACGACTACGAGCTCGCGGCAGGATTCTGCGCCGGCGACGGTCTGCTCGGCGGCGCGTCCGTTCTCGGTGTCCGCTACTGCGGAGAGGGGCCGGCGGCCGAGTACGAGTACAACGTCGTCACCGTGGAGACGGGCGGAAAGGCGCCGGTTCCCACCCCGCGCGTCGGCAATGTCAGCTCGTCCTGTGGTCTGTGTGGCACCACGACCCTCACCGACATGGCCACCCGCCTCCCGAAGGTCGACGCCACGACGACCTTCGACGCCCACGTCATCGCCAAGGTGGTCGACGGGGTCGCAGGGCAACAGGAGATGTTCGGTCGCACCGGTGGCCTCCACGCAGCCGCCACCTTCGACGTCCATGGCCACATCGAGCTCGTCCGTGAGGACATCGGCCGCCACAACGCCGTCGACAAGATCGTTGGCCGACGCCTGCTCGACGGTCGCACCGACACGGCCGATCTGGGACTGTTCGTCAGCGGACGAGCCAGCTTCGAAATGGTGCAGAAGGCGTGGGCAGCCGGCTTCGGCACCCTGGTCGCTGTGTCCGCGCCGAGCGCGCTGGCGATCGACGCCGCCCGCGCGGCCGACATGACGCTCGTGGGCTTCGCCCGCAGCGACACGCTGAACCTCTACACCGGAAGCCTTGCCGACTGAGGACGATTAGGTTCCAGGAGCGCTCCTGGAACCTAATCGTATTCGGAGGAACCCCGTCGCCGTCCGTAGACTCGACCGGGTGAGCGAAGCGCAGTACGTGACGACCAGCATCGGGTGGGGCGTCCTCCACCTCTTCTGCAAGGTGACGCCTTCGACCGACGGCCAGGCCGCGATCAACGCGGTCAAAGACGTGTCGGACGGCGAGCATCAGGTCCTGTCGGTCGCGATGTTCGGCCACAAGGCCGACGTTGGCTTCATGGCCCTCGGTCCCGACTTGTGGCAGCTGCGGTCGCTCCAGACCAAGTTGCAGGCCGCAGGCCTCGAGGTCGTCGACAGCTACATCTCGATGACCGAGACCAGCGAGTACGCCCCCGATCTTCCCGAAGAGATGAAGACGCCGCGGCTCTACCCCGAACTCCCGCCAGAGGGGAAGCACGCGTACTGCTTCTACCCCATGTCCAAGCGCCGTGAAACGGTGGGCAACTGGTACACGCTGCCCTATGACACCCGCCGGGAGCTCATGTACGAGCACGGCAAGAGCGGTCGCAACTTCAGGGGTCGCATCCTCCAGGTGGTCACGGGATCGACCGGTGTCGACGACTTCGAGTGGGGCGTGACGCTGTTCGCCCATCACCTCGACGATCTCAAAGAGGTCGTCTACACGATGCGTTACGACGAGGCGTCTGCGATCTATGGCGAGTTCGGCACCTTCTACACGGGCCTGCTCGACGAGGTCGAAGTCGTGGTGGCTCGCGTCCTCGGCTGATCAGCCGTTGTAGGTATCGGGGTTCTCGAAGGGAACCCGGAGCCAGCTCACCATCTGGCGCATCTGCTGGTACGCCTCGAGGCGGGCCTCGTCGGAATCGGCAGCCTCTGCGCTCTCACACCATCGATGCATCCTCTCGACGGTGGTGCCACCGACGTGGAGCATTCCCTCGGAGCCGCCGGTCGACCACTTGGCGAGGACATAGCGAGCGAGCGCACCCACCGGGATGTCCATAGACCGGGAAGCGCCTTCGAGCGTCTCGAGGGGGTCGAGGACCCGGTACGCGGCGACGTCGTCCTTGAAGTTGGAGTGCGGGTCGTCGTCGGCCCAGGGACCGTTCCACCGGATGAGGGTGACCGTCGGCTCGGGATCGCGCTCCGCTGTCACCCTTCGGGCACCTCGTCTGGTGCACCCGCGACCTCGCGCCCCATCACACCGAGACCTGCGGCGACAGCAGCAGTCCCGGCGCCCATGAGCACCGTGCGCGCCGACGCCCCGCCGCGGAGTCCGAGAAGGAGCGCGGACGCAGTGTCGGTGCCGTCCACCACGATGCCCTGTCGAAGCACCTCTTCCAGCTCGTCGGGATCGGCTCCCTCGCGTTCGGCTTGGTAGAGCTGGAAGGCGAGCAGCACGTCGCGGATACCGAACAGTCGCAAGGCGAACTTCAGTTCACCTCGGAGGTGGCCTCTGACGCCGAAAACGCGCAGGACGACTCCGGGAACGAGAAGCGACGACCAGCCAACCGCAGCGCGGAGCGACATCAAGATCTTGCGTGCGAGGGCTGGTTCCATCGGCTCATCCTGCCACTCGTTTTCCGTGGTCAGTGTCCTTCGCCCATATCCTGTCTGGAGGAGGAACCCTGATGTCCGAGTACCGCGCACCCACCGACGACATGATGTTCGTGCTCGATCACATCGCTGATCTGAACACGCTGTCGCACCGGCCTGGTTTCGAGCATGCCGATTCCGAGACCGTCGCGGGCCTTCTCGCCGAGGCGGCCCGTTTCATGGAGGAACAGCTCGCCCCGCTCAACAAGCCGGGTGACGAACAGGGTCTCCGCCACGAGGGCGACCGGATCTTCCATCCGGAGGGTTTCGCCGCCGCATATGGCAAGTTCGTGGACGCCGGTTGGAACGGGATCGCGTTCGGCGAGGAGTACGGCGGCGGTGGCCTGCCCTGGGTCGTGGGTCTCGCGGTCCAGGAGATGCTGACCGCCTCCAACATGTCGTTCAGCCTGTGCCCGCTCCTCACCCAGGGGGCCATAGACGCGATCAGCCATCACGGCGATGAGACCCTGCGTGAGACCTACCTCCCCAAGATGATCACGGGGGAGTGGACGGGCACGATGAACCTCACCGAGCCGCAGGCGGGATCCGACGTCGGTGCGCTCACCGCCCGGGCGATTCCCGCTGGCGACGGCAGCTGGCGGATCACGGGCACCAAAATCTTCATCACCTACGGCGAGCACGAGTTCAGCGAGAACATCATCCACCTCGTGCTGGCCCGCATTCCCGACGCGCCTCCTGGCACCAAGGGCATCAGCCTGTTCATCGTTCCCAAGTTCTTGGTGAATGCCGACGGATCCCTTGGCGAGCGCAATGACCTTCGGGTGGTGTCCACCGAGCACAAGATCGGGATCCATGCGAGCCCCACGTGCGTGATGTCCTACGGCGACGAGGGCGGCGCGGTCGGCTACATGGTCGGCGAGGAGAACACCGGCATGCGAGCGATGTTCACGATGATGAACAACGCCCGCCTCTCGGTCGGGCTCGAAGGGCTCGCTCTGACGGATCGCTCCTACCAGCAGGCCAGGCAGTACGCCGTGGAGCGCAAGCAGGGAAAAGCGATCGGCGCCGAGATTCCCCCCGGCGAGTCGTCCCCGATCGTCGACCACGCCGACGTCCGGCGCATGTTGATGACGATGCGGGCCAACGCAGAGGCGATGCGCGGCCTGATGTATGCCAACGCCGCTGCGATCGACATGGCTGCGACGGCGACCGATGAGGCCGACCGCGAGTACTGGGACGCCAAGACGGCGCTGCTGACCCCCATCACGAAGGGGTGGGGCACCGACACGGGCGTCGAGATGACCAGCCTCGGGGTTCAGGTGCACGGCGGCATGGGCTACATCGAGGAAACCGGCGCCGCTCAGCACTGGCGCGACATTCGGATCGCGCCGATCTATGAGGGGACCAACGGCATTCAGGCAGCCGATCTCGTTTTCCGTAAGTTGCCGATGGGTGGCGGCGCGGTGATGAAGGCCTTCGTAGGTGAGATGGCGGCCCTGGCCGAGGAGCTCGCCGGCGATGAGGAGCTCGCCGCCCTGTCGACCGCACTGTCCGATGGGCTGGCCGCGATGACAGATGCCGCCACATGGCTCGGCGAACGGCTCGCGACTGCACCCAACGACGCGGCCGCCGGAAGCACTCCGTTCATGCGGATGGCGGGGATCGTGGTCGGCGGGTACTACCTCACCAGGCTGGCCCGAACCGCCCAGAAGCTGCTCGCCGACGGCGACGACCGCACCGACTTCCTTCGCGACAAGATCACCGTGGCCCAGTTCTACGCCGAGCAGATCCTGCCGACCGCGCGGGGCTATGGCTCAGCGGTCACCGGTGGCGCTGAGCTGTTCTACGCCATCCCGTCCGATCGCCTCTGACGGTGGGCGATCTTGCCTCACTCCGCCGAGAGCTCCAGTCCCTGGAGCGCGTCGTCGTCGCGTTCAGCGGCGGCGCCGACTCTGCATTCCTGGCGTGGGTCGCGACCGACACGCTCGGCGCAGACAACGCTTCGTGCGTCACAGCGGTGTCGCCGAGCCTCGCCGAGCGCGAGCTCGATGACTGCAGCGTGCTCGCCGAGGAGTGGGGTCTGAACTGGCGGACCATCGAGACCGATGAGATGGACAACGCCGCCTACCGCATCAACGACGGAGACCGCTGCTACCACTGTAAGTCCGCGCTCATGGACGTAGCGGGGCCCATTGCCCTCACGACGGACTCGGTCGTCGTTCTCGGCGTGAACCTCGATGACCTCGGCGATCACCGGCCGGGCCAGCGGGCTGCCTCGGAGCGCAACGCTCGGTTCCCTCTCGTCGACGCGGGCTTCACGAAGACGGCCATCAGGGAGACGAGCCGCGAACTCGGTCTCCGAACGTGGGACAAGCCAGCAGCGGCATGCCTCGCATCGCGCCTTCCGTACGGAACTCAGGTGTCTGTGCCACTTCTCCGAAAGCTGGATCGGGCCGAGGCCGGCCTCGCCGAGCTCGGGTTCGGCCAGCTGCGAGTCCGCGACTACGGCGACACCGCGCGGCTCGAGCTGCCGCTCGACGATCTGCAGCAGGTCCTCGATCGACGCGGCGAGGTGGTCGACGCCGTGAAGGGCGTCGGCTACACCTACGTGACTCTCGACCTCGAAGGCTTCCGCTCCGGGAATCTCAACCAGGCGCTGACATGATCACGCTCGAGTCGGTGTCGGCCGAGCTGGCGGACAGCGTCGAGGAGCACCTTCCCGCATGGGTCCGCCGCAACATCGAGCGGCTCTGTGCGGCCGCGGGGGTGTCTGCGAGCGATGTGGACGAGCGCATCCAAAGCGCGGCCGCAGGCGCGCTCGATCACGTGATGCCCCGCCTACGTGGGCTGCTCGAGACCGATGTCGACGAGCAGCGCGGCAACCCCCTCGACATCGTTCGAGGTGCCGTGCGATTTCCCACCCGGGCCCTTGTCGATCTCGGTGTTCCGGAGGTGGTGCGGGACGACTTCGCGACGGCCAACTTTCCCGACGATGTGTACGACCTGAGCCCGGCGTCGTTCTCCGACATCGCGCCCGAGCTGACCGAGATCGGGATCGCGTGGGGGGCAGCCAAGGCACACACCCACCTCCAGCGCCGTCGGGCAGAAGGCCGGCTCACATGACCGTCGTGGCATATGTGCCGGACCTGATGGATCGCAGCAGGCTCGGTTCTGCGGTGCAGTTCATCACCGACCCCGAGGACGACGCGGTGTCCGATGCGTCGCTCCTGCTCGTGGACCTCTCGCGCACACCGATGCTGCCGGCCGTGCCCAGCGGCGTCCGCGTGGTGGGGTACGCACCGCACGTGGACGACGACCTGTTGCAGAGGGCCGAAGCGGCGGGAATCGAGGCGCTTCCCCGCTCGGTCTTCTTCCGTCGGCTCCCCGAGCTGCTCGGCGGAGCGGGTTGATGTCGCTCGCGGCCGCCCGCGACGCAGTTGTCGCCCGTACCGATCTACGCGCGGCCGACCTACCGCGGGCGCTCGCGGACGTGACCGACGAGTGGTTGGCAGCTCTCTTCGAGGCCGAGGTCTCCGTGACAGCGGGCGTGGCGCTGGTGGCAGTCGGGGGCTACGGGCGTCACGAGCTGTGTCCGGGCAGTGATCTCGACCTCCTGCTTCTTCACGCCGAACGTGACGACTCGGGCGAGTTGGCCGAGCGACTTTGGTATCCGATCTGGGACGCCGGGGTGAAGCTCGGCCATGCGGTGCGCACCCCGCAGGAGAGCGTCGACCTGTGCCGGCGCGACCTCGAGATTTCGACTGCGCTTCTGAGCGCCCGCCTCATCGCGGGTGATCGCTCCTTGTGTGACAGCGTGCTCGCCGGGGTCGCCGACGTGTGGTCGGCGGACATCACCCGCCTGGGTGAGCTCCACCGCTCAGTGGTGCGCCGCCACCGCAGTGCCGGCGAGGTCGCCTTTCTCCTCGAGCCGGATCTCAAGGAGGGGCGCGGTGGTCTTCGAGACGTTCACGCCCTGGATTGGGCGCGCGCCGCGGGGATCCAGTTGTCGTCTGGTGACGAGGACAGGTTGCGCGCGTCCTACGCCACTCTGCTGGCCGCGCGTGTGGAGCTGCACCGGCGAACGCGGAAGCGGGGCGACGTGTTGCTCCTCGAGGAACAGGATGCCGTCGCCGATGCCCTCGGCGAGCCGGACGCAGACGTGTTGATGGGCGAGGTCGCCGCAGCGGCGCGGGCGATCGCCTATCTCAGCGACGAGACGTGGCGCCGGGTGACGCGAGATGGTTCGGCGCCGACCGGGTCCATCGAGGTCTCGGGTCTCGACGTCGTGGATGGGGAGATCGCGGTCACTGGTGACCCGGCGACGGACCCCGTTCTGGTTCTGCACGCCGCTGTACAGGCCGCACGGCGTGGGCTCCCGATCTCGCGGGAGTCGCTGGGGCGCTTCGCCGAACGCCAGCCGGAGCTTCCCGACCCCTGGCCCCACGGTGGCCGCGAACTGTTCGTCGAGCTGCTGCGTCTCGGACATCGAGCCATCCCGGTCATCGAGTCGCTCGACTTCTTCGACGTGTGGGTGCGGTTGCTTCCCGAGTGGGCCCCCAACCGGAGTCGGCCGCAGCGCAACGTGTATCACCGCTTCACGGTCGACCGTCACCTGCTCGAAGCGTCGGCCGAAGCGGCCCGCCTCACCCAGCGGGTCTCGCGTCCGGATCTCCTCGTCGTCGGCGCGTTGCTCCACGACGTCGGCAAGGGCTACCCGGGTGACCACACCGAGGTGGGGATGCGGCTGGTCGGTCCGATCGTGCGTCGGTGCGGGTTCAGCGCCGAGGACGCGGAGACCGTCGTGCGCCTCGTCCAGCACCATCTCCTTCTTCCCGACGTGGCGACGCGTCGGGACCTCGAGGACGAGCAGACGCTCGCCTCCGTGGCCGAGGCGGTGGGCACCGTGGAGTTCCTCGAGCTGCTCGCAGCCCTGACCGAAGCCGATTCGCTCGCAACCGGTCCCACCGCCTGGGGGGGATGGAAGGCTCAGCTGGTCGCGACCCTCGCCAAAGCCACAGCGCACTTCATCAGCGGTGAACGGCCTGTCGCGACGCGCCGATCGATACTCACCGACCGCGTCGAGATGCTGATGTCCGCGGGCGAGATGCACGTCGAGGGTGAGGACGACCGCCTCACGGTGGTGGCTCCCGACCAGGCCGGCCTGTTCAGTCGCGCCGCGGGCGCTCTCGCGCTGCGTGGGCTCGATGTGCTGCAGGCGGATGCGTACTCGAGCGAGGCGGGAATGGCGGTTGCGATGTTCCGCGTCGCCTTGCCCGATGTCCCGATCGACTGGCATCGGCTCACCCACGACGTCCAGAGGGCCGTGAACGGCTACCTCGCCATCGACGCCCGGATCGCCGAGCGTGCCCGGGTGTACCGCCGCCGCTCAGCTCTCGCCGCGGAGGCGGCCGAGACCCAGGTGGTCTTCGACACCGAATCGGCAACGGATGCGACGATCGTCGAGGTCCGCACCGAGGACCACATCGGCGTGCTCTATCAAGTGACCAGAATTCTCGCCGAGATGGGCCTCGACATCCGCTACGCCAAGATCCAGACCCTTGCCCACGAGGTGGTGGACTCGTTCTACGTGATGGGCCCAGACGGCCCGACCCTCGATCATCTCCACCAACGCGAGATCGACCTCGCTCTCCGCCATGGGCTCAGCCTGACCCAATCGGCACCGGACTAGCGTCGGCCCGTGGCTCGAGCGACCGGTCAAGACCTTCTGTTGTGGGCCGAGACCCTGTCGGGTATCGCCCGGACCGGCCTCGGTTTCACCGAGAACCTCTACGAGCGAGAGCGCTACGAGGAGGTGATCAAGGTCGCCGCGGAGATCCGCACGCGTGTTCATGAGGACGTCGACGTGGAGACCGTGGCGATCGAGATGATGCGGTCGGTGGGCTCCGGAGTCCCGGGCTACGTGACGCCGAAGGTGGCCATCGGAGCCGTGGTGGGCAACGACGACGGTGAGATCCTGCTGATCCAGCGTGCCGACTCAGGGGTCTGGCTGTACCCGACCGGTTGGGCCGATGTGGGCTACTCGCCCTCGGAGGTGGCGGTGAAGGAGGTCTTCGAGGAGACCGGCATCCACTGCGAACCGCTGTCGCTCATCAACGTCGTCGATGGAATGCGGCAGGGGTTCACCCAGATCCCGCTGTACTCGCTGGTCTTCCACTGCCGCGCGATGGGCGGCGAGCTGCAGGCCCACCCACTCGAGACCCGCGACGTCGGCTGGTTCGGTCGCGACTCGCTCCCCGAACCCTTGGCCGGCCTGGAGCGGTGGGTGGATTCGGCGTTCGCCGCGATCGGGGGCGACTCCGCCGCGACGACCTTCGACATGCCGCGCAGCCTCCCCTGGGAAGAGGAGTGAGCCGGAGCGGCGCTATTCGTCCTGCTGGCGCAGGAACTGCTCGAGCTCGTCCATCAACGCCTCGGGATTGTCCGCCATCTCGCTGATCTCCTCGGCGGCCTCGGTGGCCTCCTCTTCGAGAATCTGCTCGGCGTACTCGGCGAGGCTCGGGTCGGAGGCCACCAGGTCTTCGACCTGGCGGTCGTAGCTGGCCGCTGCGATCTGGAGGTCCGTCGCGCCGAGGGGGATGTCGAGGAACTCCACCGTTCGCTGCACGAGGGCCAGGGCCGCCTTTGGGGAGGGCGAGTGACCGATATAGCTGGGAACAGCGGCCCAAAAAGACAGGCTGTCGAATCCGGCGCGGTGGAACGCATCGTTGAGCACGCCGACGATGCCGGTCGGTCCCTCGTACGACGAGGCAGGCATGCCCAGCTCGATGCTGATGACCTCGTTGTTGGACGTCCCGATGACGTCGATCGGGGCCTGGTGGTGGGTGTCGGTGAGCAAGGCACCCAGGGTGATGACCGTGCTGACGTCGAGCCGGCGCGCCACGTCGATGACGACGTTGCTGAACGTGCGCCACCGCAATCGCGGTTCGATGCCGTGAATCGTCACGAGCGGACGTCCGTCGTCGAGCTCGGCGAGACGGATCTCGTTGTTCGGCCAGTCGATCTGGCGTTCCTCGCCGTCGAGCCGAACGCTCGGACGAACCGACGCGAAGTCGTAGAACAGCTCGGGGTCGATCGTGGCCACCGGATGCCCCTCGTACCTCCGGGCCAGATAGCTGGTGGCTTCGGAGGCCGCGTCCCCGGCGTCGTTCCAGCCGGTGAATGCGGCGATCATCACGGCGCCTTCGATCTCGGGCGTGTCCAACCACTCGACGAGTTCCACGACGCAAAATGCTAGCGGCCACTGCCGCCCGCCCGGCGGGCCGTACGCTGAGTAGCTCGGGCGAAGGAGGCCGCGTGGCTGTCGAAATCTCGGTGCTGGAAGACGTCGACGATGATGTTGTCGATGCTTTCGCGAGGCTGATTCCGCAACTGTCCCGGTCGTCGCCTCCGCCCTCGCGTGCCGAGCTTCAGGCCATCGTCGACCACCAGGCGTGCACGATTCTGATCGCGAGGGTCGACGAGGCCGTTGTCGGAGCCATGACGCTCGTGTTGTTTCCGATTCCCACCGGGCTGCGCGCATGGATCGAAGACGTCGTGGTGGACGATACGGCCCGCGGCGCCGGCGTCGGTGCCAAGCTCAACACACGCGCCATCGAGATCGCCGAAGAGGCCGGAGCCAAGTCCGTCGACCTCACCTCGCGGCCTTCTCGCGAGGCAGCGAATCGGCTGTACCAACGCCTGGGCTTCGAACAGCGGGAGACCAACGTCTACCGCTACAGCCGCTGACCATGTCCTCAGGCAATTCTCTCTATGACCTCGTCGGTGGCGAACAGTGGTTCCAGGACCTGTGCACTCGGTTCTACGACCGGGTCGCCGACGACCCGGTCCTGCGTCCGCTGTATCCCGAGGACCTCGAACCGTCGCGCTACTGGTTGGCGCTGTTCTTGATGCAGTACTGGGGCGGTCCTGGGACCTACTCCGATTCTCGGGGGCACCCGCGGCTGCGGATGCGGCACATGCACTTCGCCGTCGGTGAGGACGAGCGCGACCGGTGGTTTCACCACATGGCTACCTCGCTCGCCGAGGCCGAACTCGATCCCGAGGTCGAAAAGCAGGTGCTCGACTACTTTGCGATGGCTGCCACGCATCTGATCAACTCCGACCAGTAGCGGCCGGCGCGCGCACAGTTGAGGGGGACCGATGGTTTTCGATCAGGACGCATTGAACCTGGGGCTTTTGCTGCTCCGGCTCGTGGTGGGCATCGTGCTCGCACTGCACGGCATCGCCAAGTACCGCGGCGGCATCACGGGCGTCGGCGGTTGGTTCGATTCCGAGGGCCTCAAGCCGGGAATCCTGCACGCACACCTCGCCGCGGGCACTGAGATCGGCGCTGGCGCCGCACTCGCCGCCGGCTTTCTCACGCCCTTGAGCGCGATGGCCTACGTCGGGGTGATGACCGTCGCCGGCTGGGTCGGCCACCGAAAGAACGGCTTCTTCATCATTCGCGAGGGGTGGGAGTACGTCTTCGTCCTCGGTGCGGCTGCTGCGTGCATCGCCACGACGGGGCCGGGCGAGTACAGCCTCGACAATGCGATGGACATCACCTGGAACGGTCTGCCCTGGCTGATCGTCTCGGCGGGCGGTGGCGTCGGTGCCGCGATCGTGCTGCTGGCGACCTGTTACCGGCCCCCGACCTCGGACGGGGACTGACGGCTCACTCCGGATCGAGGCGGTACACCGGCCCGGCGATCGAGATGACGTAGAGCTCGCCTGATTCGTCCTCGCCGAATCCGGCGACGGCGCTCACGCCGCTGAACAGTTCGACGTGCTCGACGACCCCGCCGTCGGGCCCCAGCCGTAGCGCCCGCACCCACCCGAACTCGAAGTCGGCGTAGAAGTACGCGCCGTTGAGCCCCTCGATGGCCTCACCTCGGTAGACATAGCCGCCGGTCACCGATTCGCCTGTTCGTCGCCCGTACTCGAGGATCGGCGGGTGGTGAGCGTCGAGCTCATCGCCACGGAACCGGCGGATGCCTTCGTAGCGATTCCACCCGAGGTTTCGCACGGCCGGTGTTGGGGCGACGACGTCGATCTCTTCGAGGGCGTCCTGACCGACGTCGCCGATCCACAGCTCTCCGGTCGAGCGGTCGAAGCTCATCCGCCAGGGGTTCCGGAGCCCCCACAGGTGGATCTCGGGACGATCGGGGCTGGCGAGCGGATTGTCGGGTGCCGGCTCGAACCCGTTGGTCGTCAGGTCGATCCGGAGGATCGCGCCGAGCCAGGTGGTGGTGTCCTGGCCGGCGTCGAGCGGATCTCCGGCCGAGCCTCCGTCGCCGAACGCGACGTAAAGGTGACCGTCCGGTCCGTATGCGATGTCGCCGCCGTTGTGGTTGGGGAAGGGCTGTTCGAGGGTGAGGTGGATCTTCTCACCGCCGAGGTCCAAGCGGTCAGCGGCGGGCCATGAGGCAATCGTCGAGGTCCCGTTGCGGTCCGAGAAGCTCGCGACGAAGCGCGATCCGTCCGGCGTGAACTCGATCCCGAGGAGCCCACGCTCGCTTCGGGTGGAGACTCGCTGTGACAGGTCGAGCCAGGGCTCGGGTTCGATCTCCCCGTCGACCACACGCCGCACCCTGCCGGTCTTCTCGGCGATGTAGAGGGCGTCGTCACCCGGGCGCGTGGCGAGGTCGAGTGGTTGTTCGAACGTGCCGATCTCGGTGAGCTTGAGGCCGATCTCGGCGATCGGCAGCTGCGCTGGATCCAGTGCCGGTGCTTCGCCGGCGATCGTTGGCGCCGGAATCGCCGCTTCGTCCGTGTCGTCCTGGGGTGACGCGTCGGGCTCTGGCTCGCCCGCCTCGACCTCTTCGACCTCTTCGACGGGCAGCACCCGCGCCTCGGACGCCGGCCCGGACGGATCGCTGTCACCACAGGCAGCGAGGGCCACGGCCGCGGCACAGAGGACGACGGAACCTGCCAAACGCACGGCGACAGTGAACCACCTCGCTGTTGCCGAGCGGCGGCGGGGGGTCGTCGTGACCCACCCGTACACTTCAGCGAGTGCTCCGCCGTGTCTGGAACCTCCGGGTGAAGCTGCTCCGATTCGCCGGCGTGTCCGTCGTGTCGCTCGTGGTGACCCAGGGAACGCTGTTCCTGTGCAATGGCGTGTTCGGGTGGCCGGGCGTGCCGTCAAACGTCATCGCCGTCTGCGTTGCGGCCCTCCCCGCCTACCTGCTCAACCGGGCGTGGGTGTGGGGCAAGACCTCCACCCACTCGGTGCGGGGCGAGATCGTCCCCTTCTGGACGTACAGCCTGGTGGGGCTGGCGTTCTCCACGGTCCTCGTCGGTGTCGCCGACGAGATATGGGGCACGACGTTCTCTGTGATGGCCGCCAACCTCGTCGGCTTCGGGATTCTGTGGATGGGCAAGTTCGTGCTGCTGGAGAAGGTCTTGTTCGGCCGCGACCCCGTCGAGTCACCAGAGCCCGTCTGATGCGGTCCGACCTGATGGAGCTCGCCCAGGCGGCCAAGGGGTTCATGCCCCATGACGAGGGGTTGGGCCTGTATCGAGCGGTGCTCGCGGCCGGGGCGGAGGGACCGATCGTCGAGGTCGGGTCGTACTGCGGAAAGTCCACCGTGTACATCGGTGCCGCTGCCGTCGAGGTCGGGGCCACCGTCTTCACGATCGACCACCATCGCGGATCCGAGGAGATGCAGTCGGGGTGGGAACACCACGACGACTCGCTCGTCGACACCCACTCCGACCGGATGGACTCCCTGCCGGCGCTGCGTCGCACCCTCGAGGCAGCGGGGCTCGAAGACACCGTGGTTGCGATCGTCGGCGACGCGGCCACCGTGGCGCGTCACTGGAGGACCCCCGCCGCCATGGTCTTCATCGACGGCGGTCACGGACCCATTCCCGCGCACGCCGACTACGACGGCTGGGCGCACCACGTACTACCCGGCGGTCTGCTCGCCATTCACGACGTGTTCCCCGACCCGGCCGACGGCGGACGCCCGCCGTATGAGATCTACCGCCGCGCCCTCGACAGCGGCGACTTCACCGACCACACCCAAGTCGGCAGCCTCCGCGTCCTCCAGCGGGTGTAGCCGTCACTCGCCGCAATCCTCGCTCCGCCCGTCTGCCAACCGCCACACCCCGCCCGGCTTCTCTCAAAGGCTGTTCAGGCGTGGAGTCCCCTCCCGGCGAGGTCGTGGAGGCCTGTGGGGTAGCCCCTCTCGGGGGTGGGTCGGGGGCCCAGCGAGCGAGCCTTGTGAGACGAGCGAGCGAAGCGAGTGAGGCTCAGTAGCGAGCGAGTGGCCACCGGCACGCACCCGACCCGCGGCGCGGCACTGAACCCGGCTACCGCCCCCAGGCCGCTTCGGTGACCCGCAGCGAGTTCAGCCCGATCACCTTGGAGATGTCCTCGTCGGAGTAGCCGTTCTTCACGAGCCACCGAACGACGTTGTGTGACGCCTCTGTGGGGTTCTCGAGCCCCCGGACGTAGTCGACGTGGGTGAAATCGGGTGTGGTGTCGGCCTCGGCGGAGCGCCGCATGTCCTGAAGCGACAGGTTGGCGGCATAGGTGTTGTGCAGCCCGACGTGGTCGCCATAGGTGGTGTCGAGACCGAATCCGACGTGGTCGATGCCGACCAGCTCGGCGATGTACTCGAAGTGCTCCATGACGGAGTCGATGGAGTGGGCCGAGTGGTTCTCGGTGATCGTCGTGTGCGGCGCCGCCTCGACGCCGATCACGCCGCCGGCTGCGGCACACGCGCGCAACACGTCGTCGGGGACCATGCGGTTGGTGGGCCACAGCGCTCTGGCTCCGACATGGGAGAGGACGATCGGCTTCTCGCTCGCCTCGATCGTGTCGAGGGTGGTCTGGTCGCCGCAATGGGAGCAGTCGACGAGGATGCCGAGCTGGTTCATCCGCCGGACGGCGCCATGTCCGAAGAGGCTGAGCCCCGTGTCGTTCGGTTCGCGTAGCCCGCATCCGAGGTGGTTCTGCTCGTTGTAGGTGACCCCGATCGAGCGAACACCGAATCCGTAGAGCACGTCGAGGCGGTCGAGCTCGTTCTCGATCATCGCGGCACCTTCGAGCGTTGCGACCCACGCCACGGTGCCGTTCTCCTTGGCGGCGTGGATGTCGGCGATCGTTGTCGCCTGGTTCACGAACTCCTGCTGCGCGATGTCGGCCATCCGCATGCCGAGATCGTGGAGCACCTCCGTCCACTTCCAGCCGCTCTTCGATTCGATGGTGCAGATGCCGTCGAGCAGATTGTCGAAGACGCAGTGCAGGTTGGAGTGGGCCAGGCCCTCGTACGCCGTGGGGATGTGGCCGTCTTTGATCCAGTGCGGCGTCTCGGTGATCTCGTCGGGAAACTGGTTGGGGTGGTCGTGCATCGAGATGATGAGGCAGTCGCCCTCGAGACGCCCGACCCGTTCCTCCTGGTCCGCGTCGAGAGGCACGATGTCCGCGGGCACTCGGTCGAGCTGCGCGGCGAGGTCGTACACCCGGTAGTCCGCGCCGGGCTCGAGGTAGTCGAAGGCGGTGTAGTCGCTGTTGCGTCGGGAGGTGGCCATGCCGCACGCTACCCAAGCAACCGCACGGGCCGCCGTTCCCCGTTCTGCCAGCTTGTACGGCGACTGGAGTCACCACGTGAGCTGGCAGAAGGGTGTGGGTCAGGTGGTGTCGGAACCCTCGTTGCGCAGCGCGGGGATCGTGTCGCCGAGGAACAGGCCCGAAGCCGCCGACCGTCCGTCGAGTGCATCTGCCGCGAGAATGACGGCTGCAGAGGTGTAGGTGGATCGTTCGTTGTCCGGAAAGTGGATGCGATCGGGGTGGACCAACCCGGTGAAGTAGGCGTCATCGGAGTCACGCAGATCGCGCACCGCTCCGAACAGGGCCTCGGCCCGAACGCGATCTCCGACGTTGAGGTAGGCCAGAGCGCACTCGCAGGTCTCGGCCGTGGTCACCCATGGCTGGTCCGACACGCACCGCACGCCGTGGCGGTCCTGGAGGAAGGTGTCCTCGCCTGCGGCGAGCCTCTCGACGGCCGCCCGCCCGGTGACGGCGCCGCTCAGAACGGGGTAGTACCAGTCCATCGCCCAGCGGGTCTTGGGCTCGAAGGTGTCCTCACGGTTGGCGATGAGGTCCCGGAGGCGGATCGCTGCGAGCTCCCACTCGGGCCGGTCGTCACCCACCGCCTCGGCCAGCGCCAGTGCGCACCGCAGCGAGTGGTAGATGGACGACGATCCGGTGAGAAGCGAGTACGACCAGGGCGTGCCGTCCGCGTGCACCGCCCAGGGGATGTGGCCATGAAGGGTGGCGTGGTCGACGACGTAGTCGATGGCTCGCTCCACCACCGGCCACATCGTTTCGAGGAACCCGCGGTCGCCGGTCAGCAGATGGTGATGCCAGATGCCGGTCGCCACATAGGCGCAGCAGTTGGTGTCGACCTTGGCGTCCTCGACGTCGTTGGCCAGGTAGTAGTGATGCCAGCTGCCGTCGGGTCGCTGCACATCGGCGAGCCACTGGTAGGCGCGTTCGGCGTCGGAGACCCGACCGGCAACGGCGAGGGCCATCGCCGCCTCGGTGTGGTTCCAGGTGTCCGCATGCCCGCCGGGAAACCACAGGATCATCCCCGTGGCGAGCTGCTGCTCGGCGATCGAATCGGCGATCGCTGCGAGCTCGACCGGTGCGAGTGTGTCTGTCGAGTCAGGCGGCACGGGCCACCCCCACCTCAGGCTTGTGGGCGTACAGCACCACGGACTTGCCGATCAGCGGGTTCAGGAGCTTGTCGGCCGTGCGCGTGATCCATGGTCCCTCGACGATGTCCCACACGAGGAGCTTGTGGTACGCGCGCACGAGCCTGTTGTTGTCGTTCGTCGGCCCCACCGCGCACTTCAGCCACCAGTACGGGGAGTGCAACGCATGGGCCTGGTGCGCGCCGTTGGGTTCGAGGCCGGCGGCGGTGAGCTTCGAACGCAGCTCCGCCTGCTTGTAGATCCGCACGTGGCCGCCTTCGGCCTTGGGCGCGTAGTACTCGTCGCTCAACTTCCAGCAGAGCTTCTCGGCGAACCATGCGGGCACCGTCACAGCCATCGTGCCCCCGGGTCGCAGGACACGCGTGAGCTCCGAGATGGCTCGGTCGTCGTCGGGGATGTGCTCGAGCACCTCGGAGGCGATGATCCGATCGAAGGTCGCGTCGGGAAACGGAAGGTGAAGGGCGTCTCCGCGGATCGGCTGGCCGTTCGACTCGGCCGGAACTTCTCCCGCGTCGACCATCACGCTGAAGGTGGCCTGCACGTCGACGAGCTCATCGAAGCTGTAGTCGAGCGCCACGATTCGGCCGCCGCGGCGCAGGCTCTCGAACGCATGCCGGCCCGCCCCGCATCCCATGTCGAGGACGAGGTCGCCGGTCCGGAGGCCGAGGCGGTCGTAGTCGACCGTGAGCATCAGCGACCCATCTCGTCGAGGAGCGCGTAGTAGTGGACGAGCGTGCCCTCGGCCGTGTTGCGCCACGAGTAGTTGTCCTGCACCCGTTGCCGGCCCGCAGCCCCCACCGTCTCGCGAAGGCCCGGATCGTCGAGTGCCCACCGGATCTTGGCGGCGAGCGCTTCGCTGTCGCCTGGCGATACCTGCAGAGCCGTTTCGCCGTCGCGGCCGACTACCTCGGGGAGCGCGCCGCCGGTCGTTGCGACGAGCGGAACGCCGCATGACATGGCCTCGATGGCGGGAAGGCTGAACCCTTCATAGAGCGATGGCACGACTGCGAGCTGGGCTTCGCTGTACAGCTCGACGATGCGCTCGTCGCTGACACCGCTCACGAACTCGATGTGGGGTCCGAGCTCCAGCTCCTCGATCAGGCGAGTCGCGCGGGAGTCGTACTTGGGGCGACCGATCACCACGAGATGGATCGAAGGGTCCTCCACCCTGAGCTTCGCTACGGCTTCGAGCAAGAAGGCCAGGCCCTTCATCGCCACGTCCGCGCTCGCCGTGGTCATCAGTCGACCCGCAACCGGATCGACGCTGGGGACCGGCATGAACTGACTGGGGTCGACGCCCACGTTGACGATGTGCAAGCGCTCCGGATCGACCCCGTGGTCGGAGACGATGTCGTCGTAGCTGTTGGACGAAACGGTGAGGATCCGAGGAAGCTGCTTGGCCACCTTCGTCTGCATCGAGGTGAAGGCGTAGAAGCGGTTCTTCGTGAATCGCTTCCACCGCGTCGGCGCGTGCTCCGTCTCGAGGCGGCGATCGACGGTGATCGGGTGGTGGATCGTCTCGAGAACGGGCAGACCGGCTTCGTGGATGCGCAGGATCCCCGTGCCGAGGCATTGGTTGTCGTGCACGATGTCGAACTCGTCGAGGCGGCTGCTGAGCTCTCGGTGGGCGCGCAGGCTGAAGGTCAGCGGTTCTGCGAAGGTCGCGCACGCCGTGACGAGATACTCGAGAACGTCGATGCGGTCGTTGAACTCCACGAGCCGCGGGATCCGAAAAGGATCGGGCATTCGGTAGAGATCGAGTGACGGCAACTCGGTGAGGGGGATGCCGTCGTCGAGGTGCGGGTACGGCGGGCCGGAGAAGACCTCGACGTGGTGGCCCATGTCGCGCAGCTCGCGGGCCATGTGCCTGGTGTAGACGCCCTGCCCACCGGTGTAGGGGTGCCCGCGGTAAGTGAGGAATGCGATGCGCAGCTTGCGGTCGGCCATGGTGATCCTCACCGTCGGGGCGGAAGCCGCCTCAGGCTACCGGGCGGTAACTCCGCGTCCCAAAGGCGATGTGGGCACCTCGTCGGACCGGTTGGCGCGATCGATGAGAGGGCACGGGTGGTAGACCAAGGCCATGGCTGCCTACCTCATCGTGAACTTCGATATCGACGACGCCGACACCTACCGCGGTTACCAGAAGGGGGCTGTGCCGTCGTTGGGCATCGGCGAGACGTCGCGGCTCGTGGCCTACGACACCGCGACCACGCGCGTCGAAGGGGAGAGTGCCGGCGCGCAGACCGTGGTCCTCGAGTTCGAGTCGATGGAGGCGGCGAAAGCTGCTTACGAATCCGAGGCCTACCAGGACGTGCTTCCACAGCGTCTCGGCGCCACGAGCAACCACTTCGGCGTACTTGTCGAGGGAGCCTGATCGACGCGTGAGGGCTCTCCTGCAGCGGGTCTCGCAGGCGCGAGTGACCGTGGACGGCGAAGTCGTGGGCGAGATCGGACCTGGCCTCTGCGCGCTCGTGGGGGTCACCCACGACGACGACGAAGCGATGGCCGAGAAGCTCGCCGACAAGATCTGGAACCTTCGGATCTTCGAGGACGGCGAGGGCAAGATGAACCTGAGCGTCGCCGAGGTGGGCGGCGAGGTCCTCGTGGTCAGCCAGTTCACCCTCTATGGAGACGCGCGCAAGGGGCGGCGGCCGTCGTTCGTGGACGCGGCGCGCCCCGATCACGCCGAGCCACTCATCGAACGGGTCTGCGACCAGCTGCGCGCGCACGGTGCCTCCGTCGCGACCGGGAGATTCCGCACCGACATGGCCGTGGAGATCCACAACGACGGACCGGTCACCTTGATGGTCGAGGTCTGAGCGGGGCCGCTCGGTCAGAGGTGTTTGGTGGCCTCGCGGATGGTGAGTCCCGACAGCACGTCCTGGTTGTCGGACACAAACTGACGAACGCTCTCCGGTTCGATGCCCGCGTACTGGCGCAGAGCCCAGCCGAGCGCCTTGCGGATGAAGAACTCGGAGTCCCTGGCCCGGCGAAGGGCGTATGCGAACAAGCGCTCGGCGTCGGTCCGTTCGCGGTACCCGAGCTGGTGGAGGATCGCTGTACGGGCGATCCAGATGTCGTCATCGCGGATCCAGCGGTCCATCTCCACCGCCAGCTCGGAATGGGCGGCCACCATCGGACCCACAGTGTGAGAGGCGAGTGCGTCGACCGTGTCCCACCACGAGTTGGTCGTGATGAGAGTGGCGATACCGCCGAGCTGCGTCGGTCGCCGTCGAGCGCCCGTCCTTCACGCAGGAACGATCGGGCGGCGGACCGTCGCTTCTGCGCACCGATGCCCAGAAAGTCGAACCTGTCCTTCATGTAGGCGCGCATCGCCGGTGCCCGGTCGGGATCGGCGACGAACTCGAGCGACGAGCGCAAGCCCGCGACGTCGGTCACCGGCTGACGGCTTCCCTCCGGGCGCCGGCCGCAGCACCGATGAGGAGCAATGCGATCGCGGTGACCGGCCACTTGCCCAGCCGCACCGCCCACGTCCGGCCAGAGCGCAGCTGTGCCGTGGCGGTGAGAACCGTCGACTCGCGCAGGCCCGAACGAGCGACGACGGTCCCGCCTGGATCGATGATCGCGGTGAAGCCGGTGGTCGACGATTGCAGCACCCACCGCCCGGATTCGATCGCCCGCAGTTGAGCGCTCGCGAGCGACTGCGCGGGAACCATCGTGGTGGTGTACGAGCTCGCCAGCGTCGGGTTGGTGACGATGCGCCCTCCGGCCTGAATGCCGCTGCGGACCCGTGCAGGGAAGTACACCTCGAAGCTGATCACCGTGGCGACCGGGCCGAATGGTGTGTCGAGCACGGCGTCGCCTTCTCCGGCGATCGCCTCTCGGGGGATGAGCGAGAGGTCGGCGAAGTTCTCGATGAAGCCTCGCAGTGGGACGTACTCACCGAATGGGACCAGGTGCACCTTGTCGTAGCGGCCGACGAGCCCATCGCCAGGCGCGACTGCCACAGCGGCGTTGCGGAAACGGTCGATCGCGCGCTCGCTGAAGTTGGCGATGATGGTGGCGTCGTAGAGATCGGCGAGGGCCCGCAGCTCGAGCATCCGCCGTGAGCCGTCGAGCGGTCCATCGCTCACTGCACTGCTCTCGCTCCACACGATGAGGTCGACATCGGGCGGTTGTGCCTCCAGGGCTGCGACATGCCGATCGAACACCGCCGCCTCGTCACTGTTGACCGCGTTGGTGCCCAGCTCACCACCTGCCTGCACGACCGCGACATCGAGGGGCTCGTCGTCCGAGCCCGAGGGCGCGAGTGCGCCGGCGATGATCACCACGATCACGACGGCCCCCGCCGCGACGGCCGAACGCTGATCTTCGAGGAGTCCGGCCAACATCGCAGCGACGAGCCCGACCAGCGCGATCAGGAGCAACGGCCCCGCGATGCGGACGACCTCGACCCACGGAGCCTCCACCTGCCCGAGTGCCAGGTTGGTCATGGGGACGCCGCCGAATGGGACCACCCAGCGGGTCGCCTCGCCCACGACGAGAGCGGCGGGCACCCCCGCCTTCCGCCATCCCCCCCGATCGGGGAGGGCCGCCCACGGCGCCGCCATGATCAGCGCTTCGATCGGCGTCGCGACGATCCAGCCCGGCAACGTGAGATCGATCATCCACAGCAGGCCGAGTGAGTAGACCCCCATCCAGAACATCCAGGCGAGCAGCAGCCGCTGCTTGAGGGTTTCGGCGCGGAACACGAGGACGAACCCCGCGAGGCCCACTGGGGCGAGCGGCCACCATCCCCACGGAGGCAGGGACAAGCACGTGACCACGCCGAACGCGACGACCGCTGCCCGGCGGCGCCAGTCGGTCACGGCCCGCCGAGGTGGTCTGTCACCGCCTGTGCGGCCTCCCCGGCTCGGCGGATGACCGCCGGGACCCCGATGCCTCGGTAGCTGGCTCCCGAGACGAACACGCCGGGAAGGTCCTCGCGGAGCGCTGCTTCGATCCTGGTCACGAGCCGCTCATGACCCGGCGCGTACTGGGCGAAAGACTTCGGCCATCGCGACACCCTCCACTCCAGCAGCTCGCCCGAGATGTCGAGTATCTCGCCCAGCTCGGAGGCCAGAGCGCTCACGATGGCATCGTCGTCGAGCGAGATCGCCCTGTCGTCTCCGGCCCGACCCGCAGACACGCGGAAGATGGCGTGCTCGTCGTCGGACCAGTGCGGCCACTTGGTACTCGCCCAGCTGGCAGCGGTCATCAGTCGGCCCTCGGTCTTGGGGACCAACATTCCCGACCCGTCGAGAGGTCGCCCGACGTCGTCGCGTCGGAACCCCATGGTCACCATCACGACGTTGGCGAACTCGATCGTCGCCAACTCGGCGGAGGCCCGGGGCGCCGCTTCGGCGACGAGCTCGGTTGAGGTGTGGGCAGGCGTCGCGAGCACGACGGCGTCGAAATGTTGCTCGTCCCCGTCGACCCGCAGGACGCTTCGATCGGCGTCGCGGCCGATGGACGCGACGCTCGCGGAGGTGTGAACGTTCACGCGGCGGAGCCGCTCCGACAGGACCTCGACGAGGTGCCCCATTCCGTCGGCGAAGCCATAGAACACGGGGGTGTCCGACGCCGGCGCGGCCTTTCGCTGGGCGCGCAGTCCGCTGATGAGACTGCGGTTCTTGCGCGCTGCCGTTTCGAACTGTGGTGTCACCAGGTGGAGGTCGAGGTCGTCGGTGTTGCCTGCGTAGATGCTGCCGACAAGTGGGTCGACGAGACGCTCGGCGACCTGGTCGCCCATCCGTCGCCGGATGAGACCGCCGACGGTTTCGTCTCCACCCGGCCAGTCGTCTTTGCGCACGAGGTCGAGTCCGGCTCGCAGCGCCGCGAACGGCGACACGATGCCCGAGGTGACGAGTGGCCAGAAGCGCACGGGGACGCCGAGCGCCAGACCTTCGGGCAGCTTGCGCAGCTTTCCCCCGACAACGAGGTAGGCGGTGCCGCTGGCAGGGCTGATGAAGCGATCGGCGATGCCGAGCTCCTCGCAGAGGTCGACGGCCCACGGGACCCGCGTCAGGAAGGCGTCGGCGCCCTCGTCGATCATGCGACCCATGAACGGGGAGGTGCTGAGCTTGCCGCCGAGGGTGGGCGACCGCTCGTAGAGGTGAACCTCGAGATCGGCACCCGACTCCTGCAGCCGGTAGGCGGCGGTGAGTCCTGCAATGCCTCCGCCGACGACCGCGACGCGGGCGGTCACGCTGTCACCCCACCACCCTCGCGGTGGACGAGCTCGACCACCTGCTCGAGGATCTCGGGGTCCGTTTCGGGCAGCACGCCGTGGCCGAGGTTGAAGATGTGGCCCGGCTCGCTTCCGGCCGCGCTGAGCACCTGGCGGACCTGTTCTTCGACAACAGGCCAGTCGGCGAAGCAGACGGCCGGGTCGAGGTTGCCCTGCACGGCCGCGCCCTCGCCGACGCGTCGCCGCGCCTCGTCGAGCGGGATACGCCAGTCGACTCCCACGACGTCGGGGCCCGCCTCGCGCATCATGCCCAGGAGTTCACCGGTGCCCACGCCGAAGTGGGCACGCGGGACCCCGAGATCAGCGAGTGCATCGAACACCTTGGTGCTGTGGGGAAGGACGAACTCGTGGTAATCGCGGGGCCGCAGTGCGCCGGCCCAGCTGTCGAACAACTGCACCGCACTCGCACCTGCGACGACCTGGCTCTGCATCGAGGCGATGGCGATGTCGGCGATTCGATCCATCAGGCCGTGCCACAACTCGGGGTCGCCGTGCATCAGCGACTTCGTTCTGGCGTGATCGCGGGACGGACGGCCCTCGACGAGGTAGCTGGCGATCGTGAAGGGCGCCCCGGCGAACCCGATCAGTGGCACGTCGAGCTCGCCGACCAGGATCCGAACCGTCTCGAGCACGTAGCCGGTGTCGGCCTCGGGGTCGAGCGGGCGCAGTCGCTCGAGATCGCTGCGCGAACGGAACGGTTCGGCAGCGACGGGTCCCACGCCGGGGACGACATCGATCTCGAACCCGACCGCGTCCGCTGGGACCACGATGTCCGAGAACAGAATCGCCGCGTCCACCCCGTACCGACGAACCGGCTGAAGGGTGATTTCGGCGGCGAGCTCGGGATCGTGGATCGCTTCGAGAATGCTGCCGTCGCCACGGATCGCCCGGTACTCGGGCAACGAGCGGCCGGCCTGGCGTTGGAACCACACCGGCGTGTGATCGACGGGCTCGCGCCGACACGCCCGGAGGTACGCGCTGTCGCGGAGCCGGTGGCCCGGATGTTCGGAGGGGAGTGGCATCGCCCTCGAAAAGGTATCGGTCGCCGCCTCCTCCGCACCCATCGTTGACCGGCGTGTGACATCGGTCGACGGGATGTGGATCGCCTGCGGCCGCCCGATCGGGCCAGATAGGCTTGAGAACCCCCTGTGAAGCGATGACCTGGACGTGACACACCCCGAAATCGAGGCCGAGCAGGCCTACGTGGACCGTGCGTACCGTTTGCTCGAAGAGGCGCGCGGCCGGGCTCGCAAGCTCCGCGGCATGGTCGAGGTCGGTCGCGGCGGAACCACTCAGGCCCGCTACGAGCGAGACGTGATCGAGGAGAGCGTCCAGAACCGTCTCGGTCAGCTGCAGCTGGGCAGCGCATCGCTCGTGTTCGGTCGGATCGACCAGGAGGGCGGGGATCGCTTTCACATCGGGCGCCTCGCTGTCGCGGACGAAGACCAGGAGCCGGTGGTCGTGGACTGGCGTGCGCCGGTCGCCGAGCCGTTCTACCGAGCGACCGGCCGCGATCCGATGGGCTTGGTCCGCCGCCGTCATTTCGTCAGCCGCGGTCGCCAGGTGCTGGACCTCGAGGACGAGCTGTTCGATCTCGACCAGCTCGATAGCGGGTTCCAAGGCCATGGCGCGCTGCTGGCCGCGCTCGACCAGAACCGCGATGGTCGCCTCCGCGACATCGTCGCCACCATTCAGGGTGAGCAGGACGAGATCATCCGCGACGTCCTCAAGGGGATGCTGATCGTGCAAGGTGGGCCCGGGACGGGCAAGACCGTCGTCGCTCTGCACCGCGCTGCATACCTGCTCTATACCCACCGTTTCCCGCTCGAAGGTCAAGGCGTGCTGGTGGTGGGGCCCAACCGATTGTTTCTGCGATACATCGAGCAGGTCCTTCCGAGCCTCGGCGAGGCCGGGGTGCACCTGTCGGTTCTCGCCGACCTGTACGGCGAGCTGTTCCCCGAGGACCGTTTCCGCCTGACCGACCGACCGGTCGCCGCCGCGGTCAAGGGCGACGCCCGCATGGTGGACGTGATCGCACGGGCCGTCCGCGACCGGGAGCGTGCGCTTCCAGACGACCTCGTCGTCGGGTTCGGCCTGGTCCGTCTGCGGCTCGATCGGGCGCGCTCGCGCTCCATCGTGCGCGATGCCACCCGCCGCTACCGGCGCCACAACGCCGGCCGGCGCTTCGTGGAGAACGAGGTGTTCGCCGCCCTCGCCGACTCGCACCGGTCGAAGCCGGACCCCGACACCGTGCGTGAGCGCCTCAGACGGCATCCTGATGTGGTCGCCGCGCTCGAACGCATGTGGCCGGTGCTCACGCCGGCCCAGCTGTTGCGGGACCTGTTCGGCTCGCGGGCCCTTCTGGCGTCGGCCGGCCGAGGGCACCTGTCCGAGGCCGAAGTCGACTCGCTCCATCGCGACCGGGGCGACGAGGCTGTGGACTACCGCTGGAGCGACGAGGACGTCGCGCTGCTCGATGAGGCCTACGACCGCCTCGGCCCCCGTCTCGATTCGAAGCGAAGGGCTCGCGATCCCGAGGTGCGTACGTACGGGCACATCGTCGTCGACGAGGCGCAGGACCACACGCCGATGGCGTTGCGCATGATCGCCCGCCGCTCGTTGAACGGCTCCATGACGGTGGTCGGCGACATCGCGCAGGCCACATCGCCTGGTGCGGCGGCGCACTGGGACGGGGTGCTCGAACACCTGCCCACCAGCTCGGCGGGGCCGCGGACGCGGGAACTCACGCTGAGCTACCGCATCCCCGCGCCCAACCTCGTGCTGGCCAACCGCGTCCTGTCGATCGCCGCCCCCGAGCTGACGCCACCGACGGCTGTCCGGTCGATGGGGAGCACGCCGCGGATCGTTGCGGCTGCATCGACCAACGGACACGAGGCGTCGACGGTTCTGGTCAGCCGCGCGGTCGACGTCGTGATGGAGGAGAGCGTCGCCCTCGAAGGCGGCAGCGTCGCGGTCGTCGCGCCGGGCAGCGTGATCGATCTGATCGACGCCGAGCTCAGCCGCCGAGGGGTGGACTTCGGCCGGGCCACCACGGCCAGTCGCAACGTCACGGGTTCGCTTCACCCCCGGGTGGCGCTCGTGCCCGTCCAGCTGGTGAAGGGGCTCGAGCTCGACGGAACCGTGGTGGTCGAGCCGGCCGCCATCCTCGCGGAGGAACCTCAGGGCCTCCGCGCCCTGTACGTCGCGCTGACCCGCTCCACCAAGCGTCTCGCGGTCGTCCACCACCGCCCCCTGCCCCCGGTTCTCTCCGAGTAGCCCTTCCTTTCGGGAGCACCACCGCCCGAAACCCGAGCACTCACGCGCCCAAAACCCAACACCTGATGGGTGAACAGGCGTGATGTGGCGTTGGCCGACAGCCAGGCACGGCGCCCGGATCGGACCCGAGCGTCATTCCGAGGGGAGGGAGCGGAGCGACCGAGCCGAGCGAGGGCCGATTCGGGGGTCGGGTAGACACGCCCGCAACGTCTGGGAATCAAGCAGCAGTGAAGTCTCTGCGTCGGGAGGGCTGCGGAGCGGCCCGAGCAGCAGCGACAAAACTGTCCCATCCCGTCCCTAAGCTCGCACGATGGCGTTGGAGAGGTTTTCGCCCGTCGTGCGGGAGTGGTTCACGACCTCGTTCGCCGAGCCGACTGCGGCCCAGACCGAGGGGTGGTCGGCGATCGCCGATGGGCGCCACAGCCTGATCCTGGCGCCGACGGGGAGCGGCAAGACCCTGGCGGCATTCCTGTGGGGCATCGACAGGGTGATGTCCGACGACGTTCCGGAGAAGCTCGACCGCACCCGTGTTCTGTACATCTCGCCGTTGCGCGCTCTCGCGGTCGATGTGGAGAAGAACCTGCGCGCACCGATCCAGGGCGTTCGCCTCGCCGCTGAGCGCTCGGGCGAAGAGGTTCACGTTCCGACCGTGGGGATTCGGTCGGGCGACACGCCCGCGGACGAGCGTCGACGGTTGATCAGCCGGCCCCCCGACATATTGATCACGACGCCCGAGTCGCTCTATCTCATGCTCACGTCGCGGGCCAGGGAGACGTTGCGCAACGTCCAGTGGGTGATCATCGACGAAATCCACTCTGTGGCGGCGACGAAGAGGGGTTCGCATCTCGCCCTCTCCCTCGAACGCCTGGAGGAGATCACCAATCGGTCGCCGCAGCGCGTCGGGCTGTCCGCCACCCAGCGGCCTCTTGACGAGATCGCTCGCTTCCTCGGCGGCGTCGAGGACGGGCGAGCTCGAGACGTCGCCATCGTCGATGTCGGCCGGACCAAGCAACTCGACATCGAGGTGATCGTTCCCGTCGACGACATGGGCGATCTGTCGGCAACAGCACCCGGTGGCCCGAGCGAGCCGGGCGACGACCACACACCCTGGGCGCTCGACATCCCGGACTGGAAGCCGGCAGGCGGTTCGATCGGTGGCCAAGACGACGAAGGCCCCCCGGTCGGCGGCTACCAGTCCGCCAACTCCTCGATCTGGCCGTCGATCCACCCGCGGCTGCTCGACCTCATCCTCGAGCACCGCTCGACGCTGATCTTCGTCAACGCTCGGCGGCTCGCGGAGCGGCTCGCGTCGCGGCTCAACGAGCTGTATCTCGAAGGCGTCAATCGGTCCGCGGAAGCGCAGGGAACCTCGGCGCCCGTGGGTGTCGAGCTGGTGAAGGCCCACCACGGATCACTCAGTCGCGAGCAGCGGCTGGTCATCGAGGACGAGCTCAAGTCGGGCCGGCTGCGCGCACTGGTGGCGACTTCGTCTCTGGAGCTCGGCATCGACATGGGTGCCGTCGATCTCGTGATCCAGGTGGAGTCCCCGGGGTCGGTTGCGTCGGGGTTGCAGCGCATCGGCCGGGCAGGGCACCAGGTGGGTCAACCGAGCACCGGCAAGGTGTTCCCCAAGCATCGGGGAGATCTCATCGAGGCGGCCGTGGTCGTCGAGCGGATGCACACCGGCCAAATCGAGGAGACCCGTTACCCGCGCAACGCCCTCGATGTTCTCGCTCAGCAGATCGTCGCGATGACTGCGGTCGACGACTGGCAGGCCGGCGACGTGCTCGACGTGGTTCGGCGAGCCGCCCCCTACGAACAGCTCTCCGAGGAGGTGTTCGAGTCGGTGCTCGATCTGCTCTCGGGGCGCTATCCGTCCGACGAGTTCAGCGAGCTCCGACCCAGGATCGTGTGGGACCGCGTCAGCGGCGCTGTTCGGGCCAGGCAGGGCGCCGGGCGGCTCGCGGTCACCAACCCGGGGACCATCCCCGACCGCGGCCTGTACGGGGTCTTTCTCCCAGACGGAAA
>Ga0114932_10001065_pt1 | contig 32299 bp, 28 predicted proteins | sample 2SBtaG_2_FD_87286 | JGI IMG/M metagenome (GOLD analysis project Ga0114932, IMG submission 87286) | Deep subsurface microbial communities from Kolumbo volcano to uncover new lineages of life (NeLLi) - 2SBTROV12_ACTIVE470 metaG | ecosystem: Environmental > Aquatic > Marine > Volcanic ...
ACGTTCACGTGGACGGTCCACGTCCCACCTCAGACGTCCCGCGTGTCACGTCAGACGACTTCACGACCCCCGTGCACGTGGACGACCACGTCTCACGACCCCCGATTCACCGCACGCTGCTAGGCCAATTGGCACCCTGCCCGCCTCGACGCCCGACGTAGACACCCGCGGAGGGAACATGAAAGCGCCGGCGCTGGCCCAGCCGAGTTCGCTCAACCAAACGCCGTCATCCGCCCTGCCGCTTTCGATCGCAGGTTCCCGGTTGCCTTGGGCCCATCCACCAGCGCCCAAACCCGGGTTGGTGGCGTCAATTCCCCTAGTGTTCCTTGGCTTGTCCGCTGGCCTGCATGGCGGCGAAGATGTGCACGATGAGTCCCAGGGGCCCGGTCACCGCCCACAGCCCGCTGGTGAAGACGAACCAGAAGATCGCCCACAGCCAGTGACCGGTGTAGATCTGGCCCAGGCCGGGCAGGACGAGGGACATGACGGCCGCCAGGCCGGGGTCGCGTGAGCTCGAGGCCACGGTGCGTCTCCAGTGCAGGGTCGGACCGCCCGGGAGCGGGACGGTTCCGGGGTTCTCTACGGCAGGGGATCTTCCTTATTGCTGCCGCACGACCGCTTCGACCTCCAGGACCGCTCTCAGGGACGCGTCGGCATCGGACAGCGCCACGTCCAGCCTGGCGAGCTCGGCCTCGACCCAGGCCACATCGATCTCCAGGGTGCCGGCCAGCTCGGCGAGCGGGTCTCCGACGGCGTGTTCCATGACGCCGCCCAGCTGGTGGGAGAGGGCCTGGCGCCGCCCGACCTCGGCCAGGTATTCGACGTTCTCCCTGGCCTTGTGGAGCTTGGCCTCGAGCTCGTCTCGGAGGGCCTTGAAGGCGGGCTCCGACTCCTGGATGCGGGCTCGCTCCGCGTCGATGGCCAGCACTTCGGCGTCGAGCTCCTCGCGACCCAGGATGCGGTTGCTGGCGACCATCTCGTCCCGCAGCCGGGCCACCGCCCGGTCCCGGTCCAGCATCCGGCCCCAGGCCCGATCGACGTCGTGGATGCGCGACTCCAGGAAGGAGAGATGGGGGGTGTTGATCACCAGGGTGTCGTCGCCCAGCAGGGCCACGAAGGTGCGCCCGGCCAGGGCGCGGGCGCGGGAATGCAGCTCTCGGCGCTGCCGCAACAGCTCGGCGGTCCGGCCCTGCTCGCGGTCCGCCTGGCGCTTTCGTTGGACGACGCTGGCGACGGCCGCCCCGAGCAAGAGCACCGTGCCGGTGAGGGTTGCCCCCATGACCATCGCGATCACCGACGCCCCCACCAGCGGTGCCATCAGCCCGAGCCGGGCCAGCGGTCCCGGGGCCTCGGCAGCCCGGACCTCCAGAGCCTCGACCAGCCGGCGGGCCTCGCGGGCGTCCTCGACCGCCCGGCCGGCGACACCCGGTCCGGCGTCTGCCAGCGGGACTTGGGTGACCCCGGCGTCGCGCAGCACACGGCCCCAGCTGTCCAGGTCCAGGTCTGGTCGCGCCGCCGCCAGCGCCCGGTGATCCAGCTCCACGCGCCGCACGCGACCCACTGGCACATCGAGGCTGGCCCCGCGTCCAGGCGGGCGATCACTCTCTTGCATCGGGTCCCAGGGCTAAGCTCCCGATCATGGACATCCTCGGCCTGTCCTGCTTCTACCACGACAGCGCGGCCTGCCTGTTGCGGGACGGGCACGTGGTGGCGGCGGCGTCCGAGGAGCGGTTCACCCGCAAGAAGGCCGACTCCCGCTTCCCCGTCGACGCCATCCGCTACTGCCTGGCCCAGGGCAACACCCAGGCCCCCAAGCTCGATGGGGTCATCTTCTACGACAAGCCCATCCTGAAGTTCGATCGGCTGTTGCGCAGCCAGATCCACAACTTCCCGGCGTCGATGCGCCAGTTCGTGACGGGCATGGCGCCTTGGGTGGCGACCAAGCTGCGGCTGCCCAAGGTCCTCAAGTCGGAGCTCGGGTACACGGGTCCCCTGCTCTACTCCGAGCATCACCTGTCCCACGCGGCCAGCAGCTTCTACACGTCGGGCTGGCACGAAGCCGCCGTGCTCACGGTCGACGGGGTCGGCGAGTGGGCCACCGCCTCTTGGGGGGTCGGCAAGGGCACCGACCTGACCCTGAAGGGCGAGATCCGCTTCCCGCACTCCCTGGGGCTCTTGTACTCGGCCTTCACCTACTACTGCGGCTTCAAGGTCAACTCGGCCGAGTACAAGCTCATGGGGCTGGCCCCCTATGGCGAGCCCAAGCACGTCGACGCCATCAAGGAGCTCATCACCATCCGGGACGACGGCAGCTTCCGCCTGAACATGGACTTCTTCGACTACGACAAGGGCCAGGCCATGTTCAACGAGCGCTTCGAAGCGCTCATGGGGCGCCCCAAGCGCGAGCTGGAAGACCCCGAGATGGCCGAGCACTACAAGGACGTGGCCCGCTCCATCCAGTGGGTCACCGAAGAGGTGATGGTCAAGATGGCGTCCCACGTGGTCGCCACCACGGGCCAGCGCAAGCTGTGCATGGCCGGCGGCGTGGCCCTGAATTGCGTGGCAAACGGCAAGATCCTGCGCGAGGTCGACCTGGACGACCTGTACGTCCAGCCGGCCGCTGGAGACGCCGGGGGCGCGATGGGCGCGGCCTATGTGCTCTGGCACCAGCTCCTCAAGCGCGAGCGGCTCCCGCGGCTCCCGACCCCCTACCTGGGCCCCGAGTACGACGAGGCCCGCATCCGCGCGGATCTGGACCGCTACGGCGCGGTCTACCGGCGCCTGGAGCGCGACGACCTGCTCACCACGGTGGCCGGGCTGCTCGACACCGCCCACGTGGTGGGCTGGTACCAGGGCCGGCTGGAGTGGGGGCCACGGGCCCTGGGCCACCGGTCCATCCTGGGCGACGCGCGGCACCCCGAGATGCGCTCGATCATCAACATGAAGATCAAGTTCCGAGAGGGCTTCCGCCCGTTCGCGCCGACCGTGCTCGAAGAACACTGCAGCGAGTACTTCGACCTGGATCGCCCGTCGCCGTACATGCTGTTGGTGGCGCCGGTGCACGAAGCCCACAAGGACCTGCACGCCATCACCCACGTGGACGGCACCGCCCGGGTCCAGACCATCAACCGGGACCAGGACGCGCTCTACTACGACCTGATCAAGGCCTTCCACGAGCGCACGGGCTGCCCCGTCGTCATCAACACGTCAATGAACGTGCGCGGCGAGCCCATCGTGAACACCCCAGAGGACGCGTTCCTCTGCTTCATGCGGACCCACATGGACGCGCTGGCGGTGGGACCCTTCCTGCTGCTCAAGGACCAGCAGCCGGAGCTGGAGCTCAAGAGCGCTGCGGAGCAGTTCGGCCTGGACTGAGCACATCGCCGGGAAGTCCGCCTGGATCCTGCGACAAGGCCGGACTACGCTGCCTGTCCGTCCGTGCGCGTGGAGGTCCCCCGTGACCCTGGTCCTCAGTCTGCTCTCCGCCCCTGCCCTGGCCCAGGACACCTGGCCCGCCGGCGCCCTCATCGAGGAAGCCGTCTCGATCCAGATCACCGACGAAGGCCTCGACAGCCTGGGCTCGGTGGTGCCGGGCCTGATCCCGACCGACATTCCCATCGACGACGTGGGGGACAAGTACGACGACTGGACCTGCCTGCTCGGGTACGAGTACAGCCTCAAGGGCGCCTGGGTGGCCATCACCTTCAAGGACGTCGACATCGTGCCCGACCACGGCCTGCTCCGGCTCGAGGGCACCTTTGACGTCCAGATCAACGACCCCTGGGATCGCTTCGACCTGTACATCGAGCTGGTGTGCCTGGGCGACACCTGCCACGGCTACGTGAACCCCTTCGAGGTCAACTTCAACGCGGACATCGCGATGGAGGTCGTGACCGACGCCGACGGCAACGCGGCGATGGACGCCACGGTGGGCACCATCGGCATCGACTACGCCCTGACCGAGAGCGACATCAACCTCGAGGACTGCGCCATCGGCGACGTCGAGGACGTGCTCAACTTCTTCGGCATCAGCCTGTACACGCTGATCCTGGACGCCCTGGGCCCAGAGCTCGAGAGCGCCGTCGAGGACATCGGACCCGAGCTCGAGACCACCATCGAAGAGGTCTTCAACGATCTGACCATCATCGAGGAGCTCGACGTCAACGACGCCATCGTCGACATGATGCTGCAGCCCCACGACATGGTGATCACACCGGACGGCCTGGACCTGATCATGGAGGGCCAGATGGCCGCGCGGGCCGTGTCCGAGTGCATCGCCCAGTGGGATCCGGGCACGTCCCCGCGCACCGACAGCGCCGTGCCCAACATCGCCGCGCTGCCGGCCAACACCGACATGGGCCTGCTGGCGAGCGACGACTTCACCAACCAGGCGCTCTACGCTCTGTGGCAGGGCGGCCTGCTCTGCTACGAGCTCAGCGAAGACGACAACGAGCTGATCAACGCCAGCCTGCTGAGCCTGCTGGCCGGCGAAGCCTTCGACGGCATCGTGCCAGACGGGGCGCCCCTGCTCATCGCCACTCGGCCGATGGTCCCGCTCGAGGCCGTGCTCGACGGTCCTCACGACATCGACGTGTCCATCGAGGACCTGGGACTGGACTTCTACACCCACGTCGACGACCGCATGGCCCGGGCGCTGGGCCTGGACCTGGACGCCGAAGCCGGGGTGGATCTGCCCTTTGACGGCTCGACCGGCGAGCTCTTGATCGAGCTGGCCCTGGGCGCCGAGAACATGGATGCCACCATCGCCGCCAACGAGATCAGCAACGCCAGCGACGAGGAGCTGGAGTCGGTGGTCGGCGGTGCCTTCGAGACGGTGCTCGAGTCCTTCCTGGGCCCCCTCATCGGCGACAGCCTGAGCTTCGCCATGCCGGCGGTCGAAGGCCTGGGCCTGACCGACCTGGACTTCGCCACGGCGGGCTCGGAACAGGACTGGCTGGCCATGAACGCCGGGGTCGGCGTGGTCACCTACGGCGCGGGCGGCTGCGACGAAGGCGGCGGCTGCTCCGGCGGCTGTGCGTCCGGCACGGTCCCGCCACGGGCCCTCTGGCTGTTGGTGGTTCCCCTGGGCCTGGTCGGCCTGCGACGCCGGAACGACTGAGCCGGCTCAGGGCTTCTTGCGGCGGGAAGCCAGGGCGGCCTGGTTCGCCGGCCCCCCCCAGAGGGACTTGAAGCAGGCGGCTTCGACCGCGAGCGCCGCGTCCAGGGTGGCGTCGTCGGCCGAGGCCACGATGGCCTTCATGGCCTTGACCGCGGCGGCGGGGTGTGCCCGGTAGGGCGCGAGGAGGTCCCCGGCGACCTGGGCGGCGTGGCCTGGCGGCGCCAGCCGGTCGGCCAGCCCCAGGTGCAGAGCCCGCTGGGCCGGAACGTGGGGTGCTGCACCCAACAGGGTCAGAGCCGGGCCTCGTCCGAGGAGACGCACCAGTCGGGGTCCGCCCCCCCACCCGGTGCACACACCCAGGCTCACCTGGACGAAGCGAGCGGTGGCGTCGGCCGCGAGGACCCGGTGATCGCAGGCCGTCATGAGCTCGGCGCCACCGCCCAGGGCACCGCCTTCGACCGCTGCCACGCTGACCACGGGCAGGCGGCGCAGTCGGGTCAGGGTCTGGCGCACAAAGTCGCCCAGGCGCTCGCCGTCGTCGGCGTCGTGGACGTGCGCCGCCAGCATGTTCAGGTCGGCGCCAGCGCAGAAGAAGCCCCCGCGGCCCTGGATCAGCAGAGTGGCGCCGTGCCAGTCCGCGAGGACGTCGACCGCATCGGCGAGTTGGGCGAGCATGGGTCCGGAGAGGGCGTTGCGACGACGGGGCTGGTTCAAGGTCAGGACGGCGTCGGGTCCCTGCAGGTCCAGGTCCACGGACCCTGGCCCGCCCAGGGCTCGCAGGCGCTCTCTCACCGGTCCACCCAGTGCGCAGCCGCCACGTAGGGGTTTGCGGACCCCTGGTGGAGCGCTGACGCCAGCTCGGCCTGGTCCCCGCCCAGCGCGGCGGCGGCGGTGGTGCGGGCTTGTTCTGCCACCAGGTCCAGGAAGGTGCGCACGCGGCCCCGGCCCCGCCGCGCCGCCCACTCGGCCCGCCCGTCGGCCTGGCACCATGCGGCGTGGGCCTGGATCTGTGCCAGCACGTCAGCGACCCCCTGTCCCTGGAGCGCCGAGGCAAGCACGACGGGCGGCTTCCAGCCGTCACCGGGGTCAAGGTGAACCGCCTCTTCCAGGTCTCGCGCCAAGCGGCCGGCGCCTTCGCGGTCGGCCTTGTTGACCACGAAGAGATCCGCGATCTCCAGCAGCCCGGCCTTCATGGTCTGCACGGTGTCCCCGGACTCCGGGGTGAGCACGACCACGGCGGTGTCAGCCACCTCGCAGACCGCGAGCTCGGACTGCCCCACGCCGACCGTCTCGACCAGGATCAGGTCGAAGCCGGCGGCGTCCATCAGGTCGACGACCTGGCCGGCGGCGCGGCACAGTCCACCCAGGTGTCCACGAGACGACAACGAGCGCACGAACACGCCCGGGTCCAGCACGTGCTGATCCATGCGGATCCGGTCGCCCAGGATGGCGCCCCCCGAGAAAGGCGACGAGGGGTCGACCGCCAGCACGCCGACGGACAGACCCTGGGCCCGGGCCTGGGTGACGAGCCGGTCGACAAACGTGGACTTGCCGGCCCCGGGGGGACCCGTGATGCCCACGACAGCCGGGCTGCCCGGTCCGGCCTGGCGACGGGGGTGGAGGCGGCCGATCGCTGCCAACACACCGTCGGTCCGGTCCTCGACCAGGGAGATCGCCCGGGCCAACAGGCGCCTGTCCCCCGCTGCAGCAGCGTCGAAGACGTCGTCGATCACGGGCTCACTTCCACCCACCCGCGTTAATCGTCTGGTCGCGAGGAGACCCCATGACCACGCTGCTTGCCCTCACCCTGCTCACCGGCTGTGAGCTCGAGACCACCATCGACGGCGACGTGGCGGGCTTCGACATCGGCTCCGTCGGCACCATGAACTGGGGCGGCAAGTACCTGTTCTTCGCAGACGAGGCCCTGGACTGCGTGGATCTGGCCTGGGTGCACCACACCTACTCCAGCGGCATCGATCCGGTCGGCCAGGACCTGATCGGGCTGCAGTTCACCTTTTTGGATGATCCCGAGGCCTACACCGGCTTCTTCTCGATCGGGGCCGACGCGCCCATCAGCGCCAAGCTCCTGGTCGTCGAGGGCGGGGCCTTCACGGAATTCCGGGGCCGCAGCGGCACGCTGACCATCGACGAGCTCGAGTCCGGCGACCTCGCCACCGGCACCTTCGAGGTCACGTTCGACGACGGCACCTTCACCGGCACTTGGGAGACGGACTACTGCGTCAACCTGCCGGACTGATCGCGCTCTTGGGCCTGGCTTGTGGTCCGTCCCCGACCGAGCCCGAGCCGGCCACCCCGGTCGCGCTCGTGCCCCCAGAGGTCGTGCGCTTCCGCCTGGTGGGCCCCGGCGCCGTGGAGCGCTGGCAGGGTCCGAAAGGGCAGTCGGCCACCTTCGACCGCCGCACTGGCGAGCTGGTGCGCACTGGCTCCCCTCCCCTGGCCGGCCGGCTGGAGTGGCCTGGGCTGGGCACCCTGGCCATGTGCCTGGGCGACGTGCTCGCCGAGCCCGTGGCCGGCGATCCCGGCGCCTTTCGTGCCCTGGTGTGGGGGGCCATGCCCCGCTGGCACCTGAGCCTGTCCGGGGCGAACCGCTGCAGCCTCGAAGGCGTGTTGGTGCTGGAAGCGGTCGACGACGGCATCGACCCTGGTGGCCTGTCCATCGAAGGCAGAGCCTGGGCAGCAGGCGGCCGGGTCCGCGCCCGGGAGATCCTGTTCGCCGGCCTGAGGGCCGACGCCGAAGAAGCGTGGCCGGACCTGGCGGTGCCGGCCCGAATCCGGCTGCTCGACCTGCTGTCCAAGGATCCGGAGCCCGAGGCCGCGGCGGTGCTGAACCGTCTGGCAGAGATCGCCGGGGACCAGCGCGGCGACGTCGAGGCCGCCCTGGCACGCCGGGCACCCATCGGGCCGGCCGAGGCCGCACCGGCGTCAGACCGCTGACGCCACGCCGTCGGCCGCCCAGTGGGCCAGACCGTAGATGGACTCACTGGGGTTCACGCCCAGGGACGTCGGGAAGACCGAGCCGTCCACGACGAACAGGTTGGGCACGTGGTGGTGCCGCAGGGTGGCGTCCACCACTGCGCTGTCCGGATCGGGCCCCATGGCGCAGCCGCCCATCTGGTGGGCCGTGAAGATGGTGTGCTGGAGGGCGCCATAGGGCACGGCGTCGAGCCGGCCGAGGTCCTGGTCCGACGACAACAGGACCGGGTCGTTGTGCAGGCTGCCGACGGTGTGGGCCCCGGCCGCCAGGTGGACCTGGGCCATGCGTCGGTGCGCGCTGTGCATCGCCTCTTGGAGACCGTCGCCGATGGGGTAGTCGATGCGGACCCGACCGTCCCGGCGCAGGGTCACCGTGCCGCCGTCATTGCCCGGCTCGAAGCCGTCCTTGATGACCGCGATCATCACCCCGATGTGGCTCAGATCGCCCATCACCCGGGCCAGATCCCCCCCGAAGAGGTTGAAGGCCGTCGACGCCAGCATCGGGTGCACCGGGGCGGCTTCCAGGAAGTAGCCGACCTTGTCGGGGCCCCGATCGATGAACTCGTGAGAGCTCACGGACTGGGGCGCACCCCAGTAGCCCTGGACCGGGTCTTCGTAGAGCCCCGACACCGCCACGACGGGGTGGAGGAAGGTGCGTCGCCCCACCCGGCCGTTGGCATTGAGGCCCGAGCGCAGCAGCAAGGCAGGCCCGTTGATGGCCCCGCCCGCGCTGACCGCGACCTTGGGGCGCACGGTGACGCGCACCCCGGTGGCACGATCGTCCCGCTCGTTCAGGACCCGGGCGTGCACGGCGACCACCCGGTCGTCGTGGACCTCGAAGCGCTCGGCGCGGCAATTCGCGTAGAGCCGAGCCCCGCTCGCCAGGGCGTCCGGCACATACGTCAGGTGCATGGCCTGCTTGCCGTCCACCGGACAGCCCAGCCCGCAGTAGCCGCTGTTCGCACAGCCCCGCACGTTGCGGCTGGTGAGGCTGGCCTCCCACCCCAGGGCTCTGGCCCCGCGCAGCAGGGCGCCGTTGTTGGCGTTGACCAGCTCCTCGGACCAGGGCGCGATGCCAAGTCGGGCTTCGACGGCGTCGAAGTGCGGGGCGAGGGTGGCTGGGTCCAGGCCCTCGATGCCGAGGGACGTGGCCCAGTGCTCGAGCACGTCGTCCGGGGTGCGGAAGCAGGTGGTCCAGTTCACCACGGTGCTGCCCCCGACGCCGCGGCCCTGGAGCACGGTGACCGCCAGATCCGCCGTCGTGCGCAGCCCCCGCTCCTGGTACAGCAGGGGGTAGGCGTCGGCCTCGTGCAGGGTGAAGTCGGCCTTGGTGTGGTACCCGCCCTCTTCCAGGATCACCACGTCGAGGCCCCGGGCGCTGAGCTCGGCGGCCAGCACGGATCCGCCGGCGCCCGAGCCCACGATGCAGACGTCGCACCTGAGGTCCAGGTCCGCCGTGAGCTCGGGCCCCTGGGTCAGCCCCTTCAAGGCGTCGCTCCAGGCCGGTTGCCGTAGTCGGGCGGCCCTGGGTAGCCCCCGTGGCCATAGGTCCGTGGATCGCCCCAGTAGGCAGCGTTGATCAGGCCATGCAGCCCCTTGTAGGCCTGGCGCCGCACCCCCAGGCTGCTGGTCCGCCAGAGCTCGAGTGCGGTCGCCCGGTCCGCAGCGGACAGGTGGCTGAAGGGGGTCAGGCGACCATCAAAGGCCAGGGCCGCCAGAGGGTTCTCCATCAGGTGCAGGACCTGGCGGATCTCCTTGCCGACACCGGGATGCACCGTGGAGAGCAACGCATCCAGCTTGGCCGCCACGCCGAGCTCCGTCGCAGTGGGCAGGCCGACACCGCCGGGGCACATGGTGTCGGCGATGGCCGCGCAGATGCTGTGCTCCCGGGCGCTGAACACCCGCAGGGGGCCGGGGCTGGGCACCGCGACAGGGGGCCGAAGGGACAGCCCGATCCCGCCGACTGCCAGCACCGCCGACCCGGCCAGGCCGAGCCGCAGCAGGGAGCGGCGGGAAGGGTCGAGAGCCACGGGTCAGTCCGCGTCCTGGAGCTTGTCGGCAAAGGCGGCCCCGAGCTCCAGGGTGCGCTGGTAGGCGGCATCGACCGACTCGGTGACGACCGCGTCGAAGCGGCCCTGGCGCAGGACCTGGAGGGCCCGACTGGTGGTGCCTCCAGGGGACGTGACCTGGTCGATGAGCTGGGCCACGTGGTCGTCGCTCGCCCGGATCATCTCGGCGGTGCCCAACAGGGTGGCCAAGACGGTCTCCCGGGCGAGCTCTCGGGGCTGGCCGATGTAGGTGGCGGCCTCGGTCAGGGCCTTGACGAACTGGGCCACGATGGCCGGCCCGGTGCCGTTGACTGCGGTGGCGCGGTCCACGTCGGACTCCCAGTCCACCCGCAGTGCCTCGCCGCAGCCCAGCAGCACCTGTTCGATCCGATTGCCGTGGGCGTCGGCGGCGCCGGTCCACACGGTCATGCCCTTGTGGATGCGACAGGGCAGGTTGGGCATGGCCCGGGCCACCCGGGGGTGTTCCAGCCCCCCTCGCAGGGCATCCAGCGACGCCCCAGCCACGATGGAGAGGACCTGGGTCTCGGGCCTGAACCGGCCGCGCAGATCCGGGAGCACCGACGCCAGGTGCTGGGGCTTGACGGCCAACACCACCAGATCGGCGGCGTCGACCACCTGGCCGTTGTCCGGTGTCATCTGGACCCCGTACCGGCTGGTCATGTGGTCCCGCCGTCCTGCGTTCGGGTCCGAGGCGACGACGCGGTCCGGTGTCAGCCCGCCGCGGTCCAGGACCCCGGCGATCATCGTCTCGGCCATCACGCCGGCCCCGACGAAGCCCAGCACCCAGTCTGATCCGGCGTCCATGGGCAACCTCCGCTGCTCGGACTATCCCGCCATCAGCCCGTGACGAACTGGGCCATGGTCAAGCGTGCGACGTCGGGCTTCACCGGCGGATCGAGCAGAGTGCGGACCAGCTCACGCGGATCGCCGGCGCCGGCGCCTTGGAGTGCCGCCAGGTGGAGCAGCTCGCGGCCCGGGTCGACCCACTGGTACGCCCCTGCCCTTCCGGCCAGCTCGATGCCCAGTGCCTTCATGGCCAGCAGCACCCGGACCATCACCGGGTGCCACGGGCCCACCCAGGCCGGGTCGAAGGCCGGGTAGCGCTGGACCCGGGCGCCGCCAGCGCTGGCGCTCGGCAAGCCCAACGCCGGCAGGGCAGACACCACCCGCCGGGCCAGGTCCTCGTCGGTGGCCTGCCAGGTGCCGTCCCCGTCCTGGCACGACAGGTGGGCGATCAGAGTCGACGAGAGCTCGCTGCAACCGGGGAGATGCCGAGGCGCCGTCAACCGGAAGAAGGGGGCGTCGCCCCGAACCACGTGGAGCTCGGCCGACAGGTCTCGGTCCTGGCCCTCGACCTGGAGGGCGACCTGGACGCGGTGCCGGTGGCCCAGCCGTGCCAGGTCCCAGCGCAGGCCCTCGTCCAGCGCGTCGCCGAGCAGCTCGCCGAGGGCCGGCAGCGGGCCGGTGTAGATCAGGCGCCCGTCGACGTCGTGGGCGCCCTGGTCCGTGAGGACCCGGGCCACGCGCCCGTCCACCACCTCGAGAGACTCGAGCACCACGCCGCCGATCCGCTGCCCGGCGCGGGCCACGAGCGAGCGCCACCCGGACTCGGGGCTGGCCCCCAGCGCCACCCGGTCCTGGCCGTCGGCCGGCCCGTGGTGGATCCAGGCCACCGAGACGTTGAGCAGTCCCGGATCGCCCCAGCGCCGGGCGGCATAGGGCTCGTGTAGCAGCTCGTAGGCGGTCTCTCCGAAGCGGGTGACGACCCAGTCCTGGTAGGTGCGCTCCTCGGCCCCACCCCCGATCACCTTGCGCAGGTGGGCCCTGGCATAGATGCGGGCCTGCTCGGTCAGGATGCGCGCGGCGTCGTCCTGGGGGAGCACCTGGGCCAGGCCCCGCCGCCGCATCGGCAGGTCCACCGTGGCCCCGTCGACCACCAGACGCCGGCCCGTGGCGCCCGGGGCCAGGTCGGGCGCAGCGCCATAGGCCGCCTTGATCGCCCCAGCGCCGCCCTGGGTGCCCAGGGCGTGGCCCAGGCCCTCGGGCAACTCTGGGAAGCGCACCCCGCCCGCCTCGACGTCGGGATCGAGCAACAGGCACTCGCCCCCCAGCGCCGCGGCGGCGCGCACACCCGAGGGGCCGTGTCCGAGGACGAGATCAGGCATGGGGAGTTCGAGCCATCGCGGGAGCAAGGGTCGCAGCCCGCCGCGCGGACTTCAACTCGGACGGGCCGGTGCGTAGAAGCTCAGCGCGGTGTCCCCGTAGCGTCGCGTGCGGTCGAGGCCGAGGCCCGGGACCTTTGGCGGGGTCCTCTGGCGGCTGTGTTCCAGCACCAGCCACCGGGTGACCCGGTCCGCCAGGCCCGCCAGGATCGGTGCAGGGTCCAGGTCATAAGGGGGGTCCACCAGGACCAGCGGCCAGCGCTCCGCAGGCACGTCCCCCGGGGCTCGGCCCTGGATCACCCTGACCCGGTCCCCCAGACCCAGAGCAGTCACAGAGGCACGGATGGCCCGCACCGTTCGGGCCCGGGGCTCGACGATCACCGCGGTGGCCGCACCACGAGAGAGCGCCTCGAAACTCAACAGCCCCGTGCCGCCACAGGCATCGAGCACGCCCGCGCCCGCCAGCTCGGGCTGGAGGATCGAGCCCAGGGCCTCCCGGACCCTGGAGGACGTCGGGCGCACACCGGCCGGCACCCGCCCGGGCAGCACGCGCCCTCGCAGGGTCCCGCCGGTGATCCGCATGCCCGTCGGCCTATCCGTCGGAGCGGGCTTCGACCCGCCACAGCTCGATCTGTGCACCGGCCCGGAGCAGGTGATCGAACCACACGGCCTGGGCATCCCGCACCGTGTCGTGGGGACCCTTGACCTCGACCAGCACCAGCCCTTCTCCCAGGCGCGAGGGGAAGCCATGCGACAGCCGGCAGCGCGGGCCGGGCAACACGACCAGATCGGGCAGGCCCGTGGCAGCCGACCAGCCCTCGTGGGCCAGGCGGCCCAGGATCAAGGCCAGCGGGCGGCCCCCGACGCCCGCCACGCAGGCCTCGAGCGCACCCAGGGACCAGCGCCCCCAGTGCACGCCTCGGATCCGCTCGCCGTGGTGGGCCCAAGCCGCCCGGAGCAGCGCGGGGCCTCGCCCGTCCTGGAGTGCCTGCAGGCGATCGGCCAGGGCTTCTTGGCGGTGCCGCGCGAAGTCTGCGGTGCCCAGGTCCAGCGGCCCGGCCAGGTGGGGTCGCGGCAGCATCCCGGGCACATCGAGCCAGAGCAGGTCGTAGAGCAGCAGCCCGGCCAGCGTGGTCCACAGCGCGTTCTCGGCCTGCAGCACGCTGCGAGGCACACTGCGGGCCACCGCCGCCTCGATCGACAGCCCGGGGTCTCCCCACCGAGGTCGGTGGTCCTTGCTCGCGGCCCGCACGAGCAACAGGCGCCTCTGGGGCGGCGCCTGCAGTGGAGGCTCCGGTGGCCAGGTGCCCCGGGCTCGCCGGGCCAGACGCCGACCGACCCTGTCCAGCCCTGGGCGAGCGACCGGCTCAGCCAGGGGGCGCCAGCGCCGCGCAGCGGCGAGTGCCCCAACGCGGTCGCCGGTGGCTTCGAGCGCCAGAGCCAACCGCGTGGTCACCGCACCCGCCGACCGGGTCCCGGCGTCCAGAAGCCCTTGGTAGAGCCGTGCCGCCCGGGCTGGATCGCCGGTGCGCTCCAGCCCTCGGGCGTCCTCGATCACCCGGCGCTCCAGCCGGCGACGAAGGCACAGCCTGCGCTGCCAGGAGGGCCGAGGTGTGAGCGTCGCGAGCTGCGCCAGGAGCGCCTCGGGGGGACTCTGCCCCGGCGGCCCATCGGCCCAGGCCAGCAAGGTCCGGCGTCGGGCAAAGGCGGGCTCTCGCGAAGTCAGGGCATAGGACGGCCAGCGGGTCACCCCCAACCTGTCCAGCAACCAGACCGAGCGGTCCCGCCAGCGGTCCTGGAAGCAGAGGGCCTCCAGGCGCCGGACCAAGGCCCCGCAGCAGACCCGCACAACGGGCTCGCTGGCCCAGCCCCGCTGGTCCTGGAGCCGAGCGAGGAGCTCTGGTCGCTTTCCGCCACCCGCGAGCCCCACGCGCTCACAGACTCGCCGCAGCTCCGGCACGGTGTAGCAGGCCAGCTGGAGCCGCTCGGGCACCGCCCCATGGACCAGGTCCAGCCCACGGAGGGTGGCCAGTGCGGCCACCGGGTCGGCGACGTCGGGGTACCGCAGACCGGAGACGCGGAACACCTTGGGCCGCCGGCCGACCAGCCGGGCCCACAGCCGTCCCGCGTCGCCGTCCAGGGCCAGCACCCGCCGAGCCACCACGGCTTCGCCGGCGGACAGGAGCCCGCCGTCGGTCGCCAGCACCTGGGCCACGACGGCCTGGATGTCTGCCAGGGCCCAGTCGCCAGCCTCCACCTCTGCACCCTATGGCCGGCGTGGACCAGATCCTGTCCACCCCCAGCGGGTGAGCTACAGGGGGGACATGGGCAAGACGCGGCGTCGCAGGAACACAAAGATCGTGGCCACCATCGGACCGGCCAGCCGCGCACCCGAGGTCCTGCGGGCCCTGATCGATGCCGGCGTCGACGTCTGCCGCATCAACTGCTCCCACTGCACCCACGACGAGATCCGCGCCGAGGTGGCCAACATTCGCCGGCAGGCCGCGGGCTCGGGTCGTCCGGTGTCGATCCTGCTCGACCTCCAGGGGCCCAAGATCCGCACGGGACCGATCGCGCAGCCCCTCCAGCTGGCACCGGGGGATGAGCTGGAGGTGCGCTGCGACCCCGAGCTGGGTGGCCTGGTGCTGGGGCCCGACCGGTTCGCCTGTGGCACCACCTACGGGGCTCTGGCCCAGGACGTCAACCCCGGTGACCAGGTGCTCTTCGCCGACGGCGCCCTGTCCGGTCATGTGTGCGCCACCGACCCCCAGGCCACGCCGCCCACCGTGATCATCCGCATGGACCAAGGCGGCAGCCTGGGCGCTCACAAGGGCCTCAACCTGCCGGGCGTCCAGGTCTCTGCCGCGTCCCTCACCGACAAGGACCGCGGCGACCTGGCCGTGGGCGTGGCAGCGGGGGTCGACTACATCGCTCTGAGCTTCGTGCGCCAGGCCCAGGACGTGCTGGCCCTCAAGGAACTGCTGCGGGGGCTGGGCGAGCCGGATCTGCCGGTGGTCGCCAAGATCGAGAAGCCCGAGGCCCTGCACAACTTCGAGGAGATCCTGACCACGGTGGACGGCATCATGGTCGCCCGCGGGGACCTGGGGGTCGAGGTCCCCCTCGAGACGGTCCCGATCCACCAGAAGCGCCTGCTCCAAGCCGCCAACGCCGCAGGGGTCCTGGCGATCACGGCCACCCAGATGCTCGACAGCATGGAGCGCAACCCCCGGCCCACCCGCGCCGAGACCACCGACGTGGCCAACGCCATCCTGGACGGCACCGACGCCGTCATGCTCTCCGGCGAGACCGCCACGGGCGACCACGCCCAAGGCGCCGTCGAGGTGATGGACCGGATCGCCCAGGAGGTCGAGCGCTCCCCCTGGTTCGGCCCCCCGACCGCCGACGAGCTCCCCCTGTCCGCCGGCCCCAGCCAGACCGTCATCCGCGCCGCCTGCCTGGCTGCAGCCGAGAGCGGTCGGCCCCTGGTCGTGTTCACGTCGTCGGGACACTCGGCGATCCAGGTGTCCAAGTACCGTCCCAAGACCGGGGTCTTCGCCCTGACGCCCACCGCGACCGTGCGCGACCGGCTCGCCCTGGCCTGGGGCGTCACGCCGCTTCAGATCCCCGTGGTCCGGACCACCGACGATCTGATCGTGGTCGGCGAGAACGCCCTGATGGACGGGGGCTACCTGGACCGGGGAGACGAGGTCGTGGTCCTGGTTGGCAGCGCCCTGGCCCGCGGTGCCACGGACATGATGAAGGTGCACTCGCTGGGGCGGTAGCGCCCCGACTCCACCTGTCTGCGGGCTCGCCCGCCCGCCCCCCCCTCCCGCGCCGCGGGGTGGAGGACTGGCGCGGAGCGCCCAGGGCTCCTTCGACGGCGGTCGCCGGAGGGGGAGTGGGGCGGCACCGGGTCTGGACCGGCCGAGCGCCAGCGAGGGCAGGCCGAGCGCAGCGAGGACCCGGGAAGACCCGGCGACGGCCACTCCCGCATCCGGAGGCGACCGCCGCCGGTCCCGCGTGCGACCGCGCAGCGGCCTCGCGCCCGGAAGCTAGAACGCGTTGTCGGCGGTGCAGGGGTCGTCGCCACAGGGGTGCACGATGCGGCCTTCGGCCAGGAAGGTCGCGGTCTGGACCCGGGTGGTCGCCCAGGTCCTGGGCACGGTGTGGGACCCGACCAGCTCGGCGGGCCGGTTCTCGTCGGTGGGGCGGGGCAGCAGCGGGTCGAATTGGGTGACCATCGGCGGCGTGGTCGGCGTGTCTTCGTGGCCCACGTCGTCCGGCACGTAGGTACAGGGGGTCAGCAGTGGCCACCCGGTGGAGCGCATGAGCAGGGCCGAAGCCAGGTTCGGCACGGTGTCGTCCCCGACGGCCATCTGCATCAGGAAGGGCTTCGGGGCGAGCTCGGCCGCGTAGCTGGCTGGATCCACCGGGTCCCAGAACAGCTGGGACAGCGCGAAGAGCTGCTGCCGGTCCTCCGGCTGGGGGATCGCGATCGACAGCAGCGGCTCAAAGGTCGTCCAGGCCGCGCTGCGCTCGAGCATCATCGACCAGGCGGCCCCGCCCACGTGGAACACCGCGTCGTCGATGCGATCCGTGTTGGCCAGGGCGACCGCCCCCAGGGTCCCGCCCAGGCTGATGCCGTACCAGCTCACCCGCGCCGGATCCGGCAGCCCCTCGAGCTCGGGATCATCGAGGAGAGCGCCGTCCTGGACCAGCGCGAGGAGCTCCAGGAAATTGCCCACCCCCTGCGCCGCTCGCTCGGTGAGCTCGTTGAAGCGACCGAAGTCACCCGCGACCTCGATGCCGTGCAGCCTGTCGTCGGTGGTGAGGCCCCGCCAGGTCGTGGCCACAGCGATGGCCCCCAGGTCGTCGAGCATGGCGATCACGCCGTGGGTGTCCAGGTCGTCGTCCAGGAAGTTGCCCGGATCGGACAACAGGCCATGGGCGAACACCACAACGGGGACCGAGCCGGGCTCGGCGTCTCGCACGCTCTCGGGCACGTGCACGTAGAGATCGGCTTCGACCTGGCCGGTGGGGGACACGCTCCCGTCATCCGCCAGGTCCAGCAGGACGTCTTCGTGGAGGAAATTGGTCGCCGTGAAGGTGCCCTCGAGCCGCTTCCATACGCCGGGGGCCAGATCCGCGCCGTCGTCGGAGGTCCGCACGCTGTCCAGGGTCCAGGCCGTCGGCGTCGTGACCTGGCTGGCGAGAGACCGCAGGGGCGCCGTGCCATCGGCGACGGGGAAGTCCCAGGCCAGGGCCACGTCGGCGGCGGAGAACCCCAGGTCGAGGGCCTCGAGCTCGGCGAGCAAGGCGCGAGAGTGGTCCGGCCAAGGCCCTTCGGCGTCGAGCGTATCCTGGAAGGCCGAGGGCCTGGGGGCGGCATCGCGCAGGACCACGACCGCGATCCTGTGGCCTAGGGGCAGCACCTTCTGGGGCCGCACCAGCAACACCGGGTCGCCGTCGGACACCGCGTCGGGGTGCGCGTCGAGCTCGGCAAAGGCGGGCAGGGATCGGGCGTCGTCGAGATCGATCAGCCGCACGCTGCCCTGGGTCTGGACCGCGGTGGAGGGCGGAAGTGCGGTGGCGTCCACACCGTCGAGCTGGACCACCGCGGTCTGGACCGGAGAGAAGCCCGTGCGCCAGGCCAGGCGCTCGACGGGCAGCGGCGTCGCGTCGTCGGGCAGCGCGAGCTCGTCGATCGGAATGTCCACGTGGCCGTCGGTCAGGAGCTGGGCGTTGGGAAAAGGCCAGGTCAAGCCCTCGCCGAGCAGTCCGGCAGCCGGGTCGTAGGGGGAGCCTTCGTCGCCGGTGCAGGCGAACAGCGCGATCAGCGGGAGCGCGGCGAGGGTCACATGACCTCCTGGCGCCCCGCGGGCGCCCGGCAACGGTGGGCAGCGTAGCCTGCCCTCTTGGCATTCGACACCTGAGCGACCACCGAGCGCGCCCGCGTCTGGCACAATCCCCCCACCGTCCAGGAAGGACGACGGATCCGGAGCCGCCTCTGCAGCCAGCACCAGCCGCCCGCCTGACCGAGGCCGCCGAGGTGTTGCTGGAGGGTCATCCGAACAGCCAGCTCTTCCTGACCTGCGAGCACGCCAGCAACCGGGTGCCCGCACCGCTGGCAGCCACCCCCGCCGACGAGCCCTGGCTCGAGACCCACTGGGCCTGGGACATCGGGGCAGCCCAGGTCACCCGGGCCCTGGCCCGTGCGACGGGCAGTCCAGCGGTGCTGTCCCGGTTCTCACGGCTGGTCTGCGATCCCAACCGCCTGCCCACCGATCACACGTGGATCCGCGAGCAGGTCGAGGGCCACGCCGTCGGCTTCAACCGAGAGCTGGGCTCTGCGGAGCGGCGACGCAGGCTGGTGGCCTACCACCACGCGTTCCACCAGACCCTGGGCGACGCCATCGCCGAGCGCATGCTCGAGGAGCGTCCCCCTTGGCTCCTGTCGATCCACAGCTTCACCGGCGTCTACGAGGGCGAGCGCCGGGGCATGGACGTCGGCGTGCTGTTCGACGACTACGTGACCCCCGCCGTCGAATTCGCCCGGCGACTGCGCGGGCAAGGCCTGGAGACGGCACTGAACGAGCCCTACTCGGGACTTCGGGGGCTGATCTACAGCGCCAACCGCCACGGGCGGTGCTTCGGGCTGCCGTACCTGGAGCTCGAGATCCGCAACGACCTGATCGACACGGAGGCAGGGGTCACCCAGCTCACGGACGCCCTGTTGGCGGCGCTGGCGGGCTTCCAGGTGGAGCCCCACTGGACCTGAGGGTCCACCGACAGACGGTGTCCTGGCAGGTGCAGGCGCCCAAGGCCTGCTGGCACGGCACCGCCTCGCAGGTCGTCATCAGGTCTGCGGCCGCGGCGTCGCCGACACAGACCTCACTGGAGCAGCCCGCCGACTGGCAGTCGTCGTCTGACGCGCACTCCCCCACGTCCTCGGGACCCTCGAGGCGTGCCCGGTGAGCGTCGTAGCAGGCCTGGGGATCCTGGGGTTCGGTCTGCTGAACGAGGACCGGAGGCGGGACGCGAGCGGGCGTCTTCTGCTCCTCGTCGACCCCGAGGGCACAGGCTGACAAGGCGAGCAGTGTGTAGACCATGACGGGGGTCAACCTATCAGGGAGGAGGTTGTTCCTGAGCTATGACCGAGCCCACGGGATCACGCGCATAACTCACTGAGATCACAGGGTGGACCCAGGAAAACCCCGACCTCACCCGACCCCCTTCCAGACCACCCCGAACCGCGGCTCGACGCCCCCATGGTGAACCGTTATTCAGCGGCCCCCACGGTGCCTGAGCACCTCTGGAGGACGAATGCTGGTGCGCGGAGTGACCGCCATCCACAGCCACCGGATCGGAGGGGCCCTCGCGCTGGCCGCCGTGCTGCTGACGGGCTGTGAATTCGAGACCTGGGGCTCGATGCCCCAGGGAGAAGACGCCCACGCCTTCCCCATCGAGCAACACTCCCTGCTGCCGCCCACCGACGGCGAGCGCGTCTCTGTCGGGATCGACAAGCAGGGCGTCGACGCGCAGCCCATCGAATTCAACCACAAGATCCACGCCAGCTCCGTGGACAGCGGCGGCATGGGCATGGACTGCCAGTACTGCCACAGCAACGCCCGCCGCAGCATCCACGCGGGGGTGCCGGCGCTCGAGGTCTGCATGAACTGCCACAAGATGGTGGACGACGCGGACCGGCCCGAGCTCAAGAAGATCAAGGAGTACTGGGAGCGCGGAGAGTCGCCTCCCTGGGTCAAGGTCCACGACCTCCCCGACTACGTGCACTTCAACCACGCCGGCCACGTCAACGGCGGTGTGGCCTGCCAGGAGTGCCACGGCCCCATGGAGACCCGGACCGTCGCCGAGCGCGACGAGGACATGACCATGCTCATGGGCTGGTGCCTGGACTGCCACGAAAACCACCCGTCAGTCGACGAGAACTACGGCGCCGAGGCCTCCCTCCGGCGCGTAGAGCTCAAGGACTGCTACAACTGCCACCGCTGAGGGAACCCACGATGGCTTCCATCAATCGGCGCGACTTCTTCAAGGCTGTGGGCGTCTCTGGCGCCACCGGCCTGGTCGCCTGCGACCCCATGGTCCCGATCGAGCAGGTGCTGCCCTACGTGGTGCAGCCCGATCAGATCCTGCCCGGCGTGCCGACCTTCTTCTCGACCGCCTGCGAGGGCTGCAGCGCGTCCTGTGGTGTCGTCGCTCGCAACCGCGAAGGCAGCATCATCAACCTCCAGGGCAACGCCGACACCCCGATCAACGGCGACGGCCTGTGCCCCCGAGGCCAGGCCGGTCTCCTGGAGCTCTACGACCCCGATCGCTTGCGCTGGCCCCAGCGCGGCAACGGCTCGGACGGCACCTGGGACGAGGTCCACGCCGAGCTCGGCCGCAAGGTCGCGGCCAACGCGGGCAAGGGCGGCGTGCGCTGGCTGGGCCGCTACCGCACCGGCTCCATGGCGGGGCTGATCAGCGACTTCGTCCAGGGCGCCGGCGGCACCGCGGTGCACTGGGAGCCCTTTGGCTATGAGGCGCTCGCCACCGCGACCCAGGCCGCCTTTGGAGTGGCCGGGCTGCCGCGCTACGTCCTCGACGACGCCCAGACCATCGTGTCCTTCGGCGCGGACTGGCTGCACACCTGGCTCTCCCCGGTCGACCACGCCCGGGGCTGGGGCGTCGCTCGGGACGCCCACCATGGCCACGCGGTGGCCGAGTTCGTGGCCATCGAGCCCCGGATCTCGAACACCTCGGCCCGGGCCGACACCTGGTGGGCCACCACGCCTGGCACCGAGGTCCACGCCGCCCTGGCGCTGCTCAAGCTCGTGTCGGACAAGGTCCAGACCCCCGACGCCGTGCGCGCCTACCTGGCGACGATCGACGCCGCCAAGCACGCCAACCTGGCGGGGGTCGCCGTCGCAAAGCTCGACGCCTTGGCGGCGAAGCTCATCGCCCACCCCAGCGTCGTGTTCCCCGGCGGCGTCGCCACCGCAGGGGCCCACAGCGGCCAGCTGGCCCTCGCCACGCTGCTAATCAACGCCCTGGCGGGCAACCTGGGCCGCACGGTCCGCCTGGACAACAACCGCGGCCAGGTCGACAGCTGGGCCGACGTCGAGGCCCTGCTCGACGAGTGCCGAGAGGGTCGGGTCTCCCTGCTGTTCATCGACAGCCTGGACCCGGGCTTCAACCTGCCCACCGAAGTCGACGTGGCCGGTGCACTGGCGGCGGTCGGCACGGTGGTGATGTTCACCAACCAGACCCCCGAGGTCGTGCCGAACAGCGCCTGGCTCCTGCCCACCGGCAGTGCCTACGAGAATTGGGGCGACGCGGAGCCCGTGGCCGGGCTGCACGTGCTCCAGCAGGCGGTGGTGGAAAAGGTCTACGACACCCTGAGCCTGGGCGACGTGCTGCTCGAGGTCGCCCGCAAGGCCGGCCTGAAGGAGCCCTGGGCCCTGGCGGCTGCCGCCCAGGCCGAACAGGCGGCGGCGGGCGACGACGACCCCCCGGACGACGCCAAGCCGGTGGTCGCTGGCCAGGCCGCCCACCACGCCTTCGAGGCCTGGGACTACCACCGCTACGTGGCCGGCCGCTGGTTCGCCGACCTGTACCCCCAGGCCGGCACCACCCAGGACTTCCAGAGCTGGTGGGCCGAGTGTCAGCAGCGCGGCGGCTGGTGGCAGGACACACCCGCGGCCGTGCCGTCGGTCCAGGCCAGCCTGCCCAAGCCGCCGGCCAGCCCCCTGGCCAAGGACGGCGAGATCGGCCTGCTGGTCTTCCCCAGCATCCTGCTCTACGACGGCCGCGACGCCAACAAGTCCTGGCTGCAAGAGGTTCCAGATCCGCTGAGCGGCTACTCCTGGGGCACCTGGGTCGAGCTCTCGCCCAAGCGAGCAGCCAGCCTGGACGTGACCGAGGCCGACACGGTCAAGGTGAGCACCGACGCCAGCAGCATCGTGGCCGGCGTGCGCATCTCCAAGGGCATGCGCGACGACACCGTCGCCGTGGTCGCCGGCAATGGCCACGTGGCTGGCGGACGCTACGCCAAGGGCCGAGGCGCCAACCCCATCAAGCTCCTGGGCGCTGCCAAGGACGCCTGGTCCGGGGCCTTCGCCTGGCAGACCCCGGCCAGCGTGACCCTGCGCAGGGCGGGCCATCACAACCCGCTGACCCAGCTCAAGGGCTCCGAGGACATGGACGGCCGCCCGGTCGCCCTGGTCGCCAACGTGGACAAGGTCCTGGCCGACAAGGGCGGGAAGCGGGCCGACTTGGTCGAGATCCTGCGCATCCCCGAGGACCCGCGGCTGGTCGAGGCCGGTCTGCACGACATGTACCCGGAGCCGGAGCACCCGAACTACCGCTTCGCCATGTCCATCGATCTGGACGCCTGCACCGGCTGCGGCGCCTGCGAGGTCGCCTGTTACGCCGAGAACAACGTCTCGGTGGTCGGGCCCAAGCAGCAGAAGCGCGGCCGCCACATGGGCTGGATCCGGCTGGACCGCTTCTGGGAGGGCGAAGGCGAGCACCCCGACGTGCGCTTCGCACCGGTCATGTGCCAGCAGTGCTCCCACGCCCCCTGCGAAGGCGTCTGTCCGGTCGTGGCCACGTACCACAACCTCGATGGCCTCAACGCCATGATCTACAACCGGTGCGTCGGCACCCGGTACTGCTCCAACAACTGCCCGTACAGCGCCCGGCGCTTCAACTGGCACACCTTCCGCTGGCCGTCGGCCTACAAGCCGATGCTCAACCCGGACGTCACGACCCGGGAGATGGGCGTGATGGAGAAGTGTACGTTCTGCCAGCAGCGCCTGCGCTACGCCAAGAGCGCCCTGCGCCCGACCGGCGAGAAGATCTCGGCCGAGAGCCTGCACCACATGACGGCCTGCGCCCAGGCCTGCCCGTCCAACGCCATCACCTTCGGCAACCTCAAGGACAGCGAGTCGCCCATCGCCAAGCTCTGGCAGGACCCGCGGTCCTACGACCTGTTCGGCGAGCTGAACACCAAGCCCGGCGTCAACTACATGGGCAAGCTCACCTTCCAGGAAGTCGGCGGCGGCCACCACGGTGGCGGCCACGGCGACTCCGACTCCCACACCGACGGCGGCGACGCCGGCGGTCACCACTAAGAAGCCCGCCAGGAGCACCGCAGTGTCGTCTCTCACCTACGCGGCGGTCACCCGAGAGGTGATCCGTCCGATGTTCAAGCCCACGGTGCTGTGGCTTGGCGCACTGGGCATGGCGTTGTCGGCCCTCGCCCTGGGCGGCTACTCCTGGTACACCCAGCTCTCCCAGGGCCTCGGCGCGGCTGGCTACAAGCCGCCGGTCATGTGGGGGGTGTACATCACCACCTTCGTGTTCTGGATCGGAATCGGCCACGCCGGCACCCTGATCAGCGCGATCCTGTACCTGCTGCGGGCCCCCTGGCGCACGGGCGTCTACCGAGCGTCCGAGGCCATGACCATCTTCGCGGTCATGACCGCGGGGCTGTTCCCCATCCTGCACGCCGGTCGCTGCTGGTACGCCTACTGGCTCTTCCCCTACCCCAACCAGCGCGAGCTGTGGCCGAACTTCAAGTCCCCCCTGGTCTGGGACGTCTTCGCCATCTCGACCTACGCGACCATCTCGACCGTCTTCTTCTTCATCGGGCTCGTGCCCGACATCGCCTCGGTCCGGGACAGCAGCCGCGGCATCATCCGCAAGGTCTACAACATCCTGTGCCTGGGCTGGCGGGGCACGGACAACCAGTGGCGCCACTTCATGGCCGCCTACGGGTTCTTCGCCGCCCTGGCCACCCCGCTGGTCCTGTCGGTCCACAGCGTCGTGTCCTGGGACTTCGCGATGGCCCAGACGGCCGGGTGGCACTCCACCATCTTCCCGCCGTACTTCGTCGCCGGCGCCATCTTCAGCGGCTGCGCCATGGTGCTCACGCTGCTGATTCCGATGCGCTTGTTGTTCGACTGGGACGAGTTCCTGAACATGTGGCACTTCGAGCGGCTCGCCCAGATGTGCCTGCTCACCGGGAACATCCTGTTCTACGCGTACATGATCGAGCTGTTCATCGCGTGGTACTCGGACAACCCCTACGAGTGGGGCATCTTCTACTACCGCCCGACCGGTGACTACTGGTGGGTCTACTGGATGATGTTCACCTGCAACTGCGTCATCCCGCAGCTGTGGTGGTTCAAGAAGATCCGGACCAACCTGTTCTGGCTGTTCGGCATCTCGATCGTCATCAACATCGGCATGTGGTTCGAGCGCTTCAACATCATCGCCAGCTCGCTGGCGCACATGTTCGACCCGGGCGCCTGGGTCTACTACCTGCCCAACCACATCGAGATCGGCATCCTCATCGGCTCCTTCGGCTGGTTCTCCATGTGGTTCCTGCTGTTCGTCAAGCTGATGCCGTCGGTGGCCATCGCCGAGATCAAGGAAGCCATGATCCCGCCGCTGCTGTCCGAGGAGAAGGCCGCATGAGCACCAACGTCAAGGCGGTCTTCGCCCACATCGATGCCCTGATCAACGGCATCCACCTGGTCAAGGCCGCCGGCTATAGCGACCGGCTCGTCGTCAGCACGCCCATGCCGCGACACGACGTCGAGCACGCCATCTACCCCGAGGGGCGACCCAGCCCGGTGCGGTGGTGGACCCTGGCTGGCGGCATGGCCGGCGCCACCTTTGGCGTGCTCGTCAGCTCGCTCACCAGCATCGACTGGCCCATGGCCATCCCCGGCGGCAAGCCGGTGGTGTCCTTTCCGCCCGAAGTCGTGATCATGTTCGAGTGCATGGTCCTGTGGGGTGGCCTGGCCACGCTGCTGGGGCTCATCTACCACTGCCGCCTCCCGTCGTTTGGGCTCGCGGTCGAGCTGTCGGACCCCCGGTACAGCAACGACCACTTCGGCATCCTGGTCCAGGGCGTCGACCCCAAGGCCCAGGCCGAGCTCAAGGACATCCTGGAGGGCGTCGGTGCCATCGAGGTCGTCGCCGGTGGCGCCACGGAGAGCGCGAATGCCTAGTCCCCACATCAAGTGGACCATCGCCATCGGCGGCCTGCTCACGGGCCTGTTCGGCTACCTGATCTTCGCCTACACCAACTACACGCTGGGCTACCCCTACCAGTGGTGGCTGGTGGACATGATGGACTCCCAGTCCATCAAGGCCTACGAGACCACGATGGGTGGGGTGCCCGAGGGCGCGGTCTCCCGCAACATGTACGTGCCCAACGCCGACCGCCTCACGCCGGCGGGCCAGGCCCTGACCAACCCCCACGCCGTCGACGACGCGCTGCTGGCGTCGGGTGAGTGGGGCTACGCCACCTACTGTGCCCCGTGCCACAACGCCGACGCCCTGGGCAATGGCCCGGTCACCCAGAACGACCCCGCCAACGGCCAGAAGCGCTTCCAGGTCCCCGGCCTGGCTCTGGTGGGCCCGACCGGCATCTCCAAGTCCCGCAGCGACGGCTACCTCTACCTGACCATCCGCAACGGCGGGGCCATCATGCCCGCCTATGACTGGGCCCTCGAGGACCGGGAGATGTGGGCGATCGTCGCCTACCTCCGGACCCTCGAAGGCGGCAACTAGCAGGCGACACGATGGGTGCTCACTCCTCCTTTCACGCTGAAGACCACTACGCCCCCCAGCCGGCGCCGGACAAGCTCCGAAAGGGCGCGATCGCGCTGATCGTCCTCGGCATCGTCACCCTGATCGCGGGGCTGGCGATGGAGGGCCACGGCGACCGAACCCGGGCCGTCGTCCTGGTGAACCTGATCTACTTCATGGGCGTGTCCATGGGGGGCTGCGTGCTCGCTGCGGCCATGCACGTCACCTGGGCCCGCTGGGGCCGTCCGGTCAAGCGCATCGCCGAGTCCTTCATCGTGGTCATGCCCGTGATGTGGGGCCTGATGGTGCTGTTCTTCGTGGCCCTGGGCGGCTTCGACATCTACGAGTGGTACACCCACCCCGAAGAGCTCCACGGCCACAAGCAGATCTACCTGACCGCGCCGTTCTTCAGTGTGCGCATGATCGGCGGCATCGGCTTCTTGACGCTGTTGGGCATGCTGTTCTTCCGGCACAGCCTGCGGCCGGATCTCGGCGTGGCTGCGGAAGCCTTGGGCGACAAGGCGCCGGCCTGGTGGGGCAACATCACCCGGGGCTGGAAGGGCGGCGACGCCGAGGCCGACGAGACCTGGCGCAAGAACCACATCCTGGCGCCCATCTTCTTGATGCTCTACGCCATCATCTGGTCCTTTGTCGCCTTCGACCTGGTGATGAGCCTGGCGCCACACTGGTACACGAACATGTTCGGCGCCTGGTACTTCGCGGCCAGCTTCTGGCTGGGCTTGATCTGGACCGGCATGATCAGCCTGCGCTTCCGCGGCTGGCTGGGCATCGAGAAGCTGGTGACGCCGACGCTGTACCACGACCTGGGCAAGCTGGTCTTCGCGTTCTGCATCTTCTGGACCTACCTGTTCTTCTCTCAGCTCCTGCCGATCTGGTACGGGAACATGACCGAGGAGATCGGCTTCCTGCTGGTCCGGTTTGCCCTGCCGCCCTGGCAGACGCTGTCCAAGGTCGTGATCACCATGTGCTTCTTCATCCCGTTCGCGACGCTCTTGTCGCGCGGCGTGAAGAAGATGCCCCTGGGCTTCTTCCTCATCCTGGCGCTGGTGGCCACGGGCATCTGGCTGGACTTCTACCTGCTGGTCATGCCCAGCGTGTGGATGGAGTCGTCCCTGCCGCTGCCCATCATCGAGGTCGGCGTCACCGCGGGCTTCCTGGGCACGTTCTTGTACTGCGTGCAAAAGGTCCTGTCCTCGGTGCCCCCGCTCACCGTCACGGACCGCTGCATGCACCCAGACGAGCGCCACGTGCACGTGGTGCCGACGGTCGAGCCGGCCGCCAAGTAGGCGTCGGACTCGCTCAGAAGCCTCGGCGCAGGGCCTGGGCCCGCTGGTAGCCGTCGCGGAATTCCTTGCGACCGGGCATCAGCTCCATGGCCTTGGACCAGCAGAAGTTCGCCTCGCGGTAGTCCTTCTTCATGATGGCCATCTCGCCCTTCTTGCCCAGGAGCTCGGCGGACTGGATGATCATCGACGCCTCGACGATGTCCTCGCGGTAGGCCCGACGCTGGGGCTTGTCCTTGACGGCCGCATAGGCGTTCTCGACCGCCTTGGTGATGGCGGCCAGTGCCTTGGAGAGCTCGGGGGTCAGGTCGTGGTACCGCTCCGGGTCGAACTCGCCCATCATCTTGCGGTGGGCCGCGTTGACCTCTTCGTCCATGCAGATCCAGTGGACTTCGAGCACGTCGAAGTGGTTGCACTTCAGCAGACCATGGGCCTTGCCCAGGATGCGCGAAGAGATGCGATCCAGGTAGCGGTCCAGATCCTCGCTGTCCCCGAAGCCCAGGCAGCGGAGCTCGTTGAGGGCCCAGATGGACGTGGCGGTGTCCTGGCGAGACATCGGACTCACGCTGAAGAGCTCCCGCAGCCGCCAGGAGGTGCCCTGGATGACGTCGAGGAGCTTGGCCTCGGGGGGCTTGAATTTGATCTCCGCCAGCACAGGCGCCAGCTCGGCGGACACGCTGACGTAGCGGTCCAGCACCTCCTTCTGGGCCTTGTAGAGTTCCTCGAGGCGCATGGACTTCGCGTGCTCGCGCAGCGCCCGGAAGAGCATGTTGGGGACCTTGAGCGGGGGGTTCACGAAGTTCTGGGGGAGACGCTCCAGCCGGTGGAAGCCCCACACCCCTTCGCGCACCTTCATGGCCCGCTGCAGCACGAATTCGACCTGCTTCTGGAGCACCATGACGAGCTGGCCGTAGTTCAGGGCGCCCATCTCGATGAGCGCCTCGCCCTGGCGCACGCCGGTCTCGTTCATGAGCGTGATGCTCTCGGCCAGCTGCTCCTTGTTCAGGTTCCCAGAGCGGAACAGGAGCACGCCCAGGACCTCTTCCTTGTCCATGGGCTCGCTTCGCCATCCCACCGGTCCGCCCTTGCTCCAGAAGCCGAAGCGCCGCCGGCCGTCGCTCTCGACGATGGTCAGCAGTCCGGTGGCTCGCTCGACGGCGAGCGCCACCAGGCCGTCCCGCAGGGACCGGTCCGCCATGTCGCCAGACATGTCGGGGTCCCGGTCCCCGACGTTGGGGATCAGCAGGCCACGAGGGCGAGCCGTCGGCACCCCCGGCGGGGGCATGGCCGCAGCGGCGCCGGGCTGCACCGGAGCGGTCGGCACCGGGCCCACGGCTGCGGCGGGCGCTGCCGCGGGTGCGGCTGCGGGTGCCGGCCTGGGGATCGTGGCCGGGTCCACCAGGGCACCGCTGTCCATCAGGTGGCGCTTCACGTCTTCGACCAGGGCCAGGACCTCCTCGATCCGGTCGGTGACGGCCTGGGGGGTCTCGATCAGGCGCACACCGGTGCCGCCATCGGGGGTCGCGTGCACGATCTGGGCGTTGAAGGGGCCCACGGCGCCGACCACAGGCAGCACCACGTCGAGCTTGAACTCCTTGGCCAGCTCGCCGTCGACCGTGCCTGCGGGGAGGAATGCAGCGCCCTGTCCGAGGGTGTCCCGCCATGCCTTCAAGAAGGCGCCGATCGAGTCGTACCGCAGAGATGCCTGTCTGACCGCCATGCCCTCAGCCTACCGCATCCAGGCCCAGTCGGCCGTCGGCGACGGCCTGGGCGACGGGCATCTTGCCGCTGCCGTCGGGCAGATCGACGACATAGGCCGGCAGAGCGACGCCCGAGACCCGGGACGCGAGCGCCCGGTGCAGCGCCAGACCCCGCGCCGCCGGCACCCGCAGGTGGGCGTTGCCGGGCACGGCGTCGGTGTGGTGCAGGTAGTACGGCAGGACCCGCAGGCGCACGAGCGCCTGGCTGAGCTCGGTCAGGACGTCGGCGGAGTCGTTGACCCCGCGCAGCAACACAGCCTGGTTCAGCAGCGGCACCCCGGCATCCACCAGGGTGTCCAGCGCCCTGCGCACGGGCGCGGTGAGCTCTCGGGGGTGGTTGCAGTGCACCACGACCCACGTCGACCCCAGCTCGGCCAGTCCCTGGGCCAGTCGGTCGCTGACCCGCTGCGGCCAGGTGATCGGCGCTCGTGTGTGCACGCGCAGGACCGGGATCTGGGCACGAAGTCGGCGCCCGATGGCCAGGAGCTTGGGGTCGGCGAGGGCCAGGGGATCCCCCCCCGAGAGGATGGCTTCCTGGGCGCCGGACCGCTCGCACCACGCGAGCGCCCGCTCCAGCTCGACCGCTGACGGGTCTTGGGAAGCGCCGGGATCGTGATCCCGTCGGAAGCAGTAGCGGCAGTAGAGGTGGCAGCGCTTGGTGACCAGGAGCAGGACCCGGTCCGGGTGCTTCTGGACGACCCACGGCACCGGACTGCAGGCCCGGTCCCCGACCGGGTCCGGGCGATCCCCGGGGTGGGGCTGCAGCTCCGCCGCCACGGGGATGGCCTGGCGCAGGAGCGGGTCGTCTGGGTTCGTGGGGTCCGCGGCGTCCAGCCAACCGCGGGGGACCCGGACCGGGAACCGCGCGTTGGCGCGTTGCCAGACCTGCGGATCCGCCCACGGGACACGTTCCAACACCTCGGGTCGGCCGACCACGGCTCCAGCGGCAGAGGCCGAGTGAGCGGGATAGGAGACGACGGCGTCCGAACGCACAGGGAGCTTCTCGTCCATGGGCCTCACCTACCAGACCTCCGACTTCCGTAACGGCCTCAAGGTCGAGCTCGACGGCGACCCGTACGTCATGACCTACTTCCAATTCGTCAAGCCCGGCAAGGGCACGGCCTTCACGCGGACCAAGCTCAAGAACCTCATCTCGGGCAACGTCATCGAGCGCACCTTTCGCAGCGGCGAGACCGTCGCCCAGGCCGACATCGAAGAGAGCCCGATGCAGTTCCTGTACGAAGACGGCGATCTGTACCAGTTCATGGACATGGAGAGCTACGAACAGGTCGGCATCCACAGCGACCTGATCGGCGACGACTCCGACTACCTGATCGACAACATCGAAGTGCGCGTCCTGAAGTTCAAGGGCCGCCCGGTGACCATCGACCTGCCGAATTTCATCGAAGATGAGATCACGTACTGCGAGCCGGGCGTCAAGGGCAACACCGCCCAGGGCGCCACCAAGCCGGCCACGCTGGCCTGCGGCAAGACCGTCAACGTGCCGCTGTTCGTCGAACAGGGCGAGCGCATCAAGGTCGACACCCGGACCCACTCCTACGTGTCTCGCGTCAAGTAGTGCTCGAACCCGGGCTGCTGCGGACCCGCGCAGCCCTGCTCCGGGCCTTGCGTTCCTGGCTCGACGCCCAGGGCTTCCTCGAAGTGGACGTGCCGGTGCGGGTGCGCTCCCCTGCCCTCGAAGAGCACCTGGAGGCCTTCCAGGTCGGGGGCGCCTGGCTGCACACGTCGCCCGAGTTCGCCCTCAAGCGGGTGCTGGCCGCCGGCCTGGGCCGTGTCTACAGCTTGGGGCCCTGCTTTCGCGACGACGAGCACGGTCGGCATCACGGCGCGGAGTTCACGATGCTCGAGTGGTATCGGCTGGGCACCGACTACCGGGGCATCGCCCAGGACCTCGAGGCCCTGCTGCAGCAGGTCGGCGGCGACCTGGGCGTACCCGTGCCCGCGCTCGAACACATCAGCTGGGCCCGGGCCTGGCGGGATCACGTGCGGTCTCCCGTGCCCGCAGACCCTGTCGAGCAATTTCGAGGGTGGGTGCACCACGTCGAGCCAGCCCTTCAGCGCCCCACCCTGGTCTGGGACTACCCGGCCGACCAGGCCGCCTTCGCAACGGTTCGGGGGGACCGTGCCGAGCGCTTCGAGCTCTACTGGAAGGGCGTGGAGCTGGCCAACGCGTTCACGGAGCTTCGGGATCCAGGGGAGCTGCTGGTGCGCTGGCAGGCCTGCAATGCTCACCGACGCGCCGCGGGTCGGCCGCCCTACCCCATCGACGATCGAGTGGTCGACGCCGTCGGCCGGCACGGACCCGCCGGCGGCATCGCCGTGGGGGTCGATCGGCTGTTGATGGTGCTGTTGGGCCTCTCAGACATCCACCAGGCCCGCGTCCCTGGTTAGTGGCGCTGGACGCGGAGGCCGGATGTCCACCACAGAGCTCGCCGGGCGAATTGCCCTCGTCAGCGGGGCCTCCAGGGGCCTGGGTCGTGCCATCGCACTGGAGCTCGGCCGCGCCGGCTGCACGGTGCTGGTCAACTACCGGACCAGCGCAGATGCCGCCGCCCAGGTCGTCGAGGCCATCGGCAACGACAGCCAGGCCATCCAGGCCGACGTCAGCACCCAGGCCGGTGTCGACAAGCTCTTCGACGTGGTCGACGAGCTGGGCCGCCTGGACGTCCTGGTCAACAACGCGGGCATCACCCGGGACGGACTGATGCCCCGGATGCCCGACGAGGACTGGCTCGAGGTGCTCGGCACCAACGCGACCGGCTACTTCCGCATGTGCCGGGCGGCGTCCCTCCGCATGATGCGCAAGCGCAGCGGTAGCATCATCAACATCACCTCGGTCTCCGGCATCAAGGGCAACGCTGGCCAGACGAACTACAGCGCCTCAAAGGCCGCCATCATCGGCATGACCCGGTCCTTGGCCCGAGAGCTCGGTCGGCGCCGCGTGCGGGTGAACGCCGTCGCCCCAGGCTTCTTCGACACCGACATGACCAAGGGCCTCTCCGAAGAGGTCCACCGCCACGTGGCCCAGGCCATCCCCATGCGGCGCCTGGGCCAGCCCGAAGAACTCGGCGGCATCGTGCGCTTCCTGGCGGGCGACGCCGCCAGCTACGTCACAGGCCAGGTCTTCGTGGTGGATGGAGGCCTCACGGCGTGAGGCCTCGGCGTCGCACCGCAGGTGCGTGTGGCGAGCGCAGCGAGCTGGCCTCACGGCGTGAGGCCTCGGCGTCGCACCGCAGGTGCGTGTGGCGAGCGCAGCGAGCTG